>Ga0182027_10001842_pt1 | contig 34663 bp, 25 predicted proteins | sample 712E1DmetaG_FD_121300 | JGI IMG/M metagenome (GOLD analysis project Ga0182027, IMG submission 121300) | Permafrost microbial communities from Stordalen Mire, Sweden - 712E1D metaG (Illumina Assembly) | ecosystem: Environmental > Terrestrial > Soil > Wetlands > Permafrost | place: Sweden...
GATATACCTCAGTTTTTGAGCGAACTACCATCAACAACATTTTATTCTGAAAATGGAAATGGCATTGGATATAATTATTTAAGTATACGCGGCTTTGATCAGAGAAGAATAACAGTATCAATAAATGGTATTCCTCAGAATGATCCTGAAGATCATGAGGTTTACTGGCTTGATTTTCCTGATCTGTTATCAAGTACTGATTTTATTCAGGTTCAGAGAGGTGCAGGTTCCGGTATTTTCGGATATCCTGCCGTTGGCGGTTCTATAAATATTATAACTTCGGCTTATAACAATAAACCAGAGTATAATTTCTCTACTTCCATAGGATCATTCAATACAAGAAAATATTCTGCATCATTATCAAGCGGATTGGTTGATAATAAATATTCTTTCTCCGCCAGAGTATCTCAGATATTAAGCAGCGGGTACAGAGATCTTTCCTGGACTAACTTTACAAGTTATTATCTCTCAGCTTCCCGGTTTGATAATAACATCACTACACAAATAAATTTATATGGGGGACCTGTTGCTGATGGACTTGCATACACAGGACTTCCAAAATTTGCTATCGGCAACAAGACTCTGCGAAGGTTGAATTACTCAGACTGGGGTACCGCTGCAGACACATTTACTTATGTGGTACCGAGAAGAACCGACGAAATAGAAAATTTCTCCCAGCCGCATTATGAATTATTAAATGAAATTAAAATTAGTGAGAATATTATACTTAACTCTGCGCTGTTTTATGTAACAGGTGCCGGATTCTTTAATTATGACGGCTCATGGGGCGATACTACTTACTTCAGACTGACACATGATAATGGATTTAATCCTAACGGGAATCCTGGTAATACTTTAATAGGTGCCTGGGTTGTTAATAAACAGGGAGGTTGGATTCCTAAATTAAGCTGGAAACATCCTAATGGAGAATTTATAGCGGGAGCGGAATTCAGAATACACCGCTCTGAACATTGGGGGAATATAAACTATGCTGAGAATCTTCCTGCAGGAGTTACCGGCGGTTACCAGTATTATGATTTTAGGGGAGGCAAAGATATGGTCAGCGGGTTTGTACATGAATCGTATCAAATTGAGAATAATCTAAACCTTCTTGGTGAACTACAGGTCGCTTATCATAAATACCTTCTGTACGATGAAAAATATGTCGGTACGGATTTCTCCGTTAAAAATACTTTCCTGAATCCCCGGTTAGGTCTAAATTATAAGTATATGGATAAAGGGAGTATCTATCTTACTTTTGCACGGGTATCAAGAGAGCCAAGGTTGGTAAATTATTATGATGCCGCAGAAGCCAGTGGAGGATCAAAACCTCAGTTCGCTCAGAATCCTGACGGCAGTTATAATTTTAATGATCCTTTGGTGCAGCCTGAAAACATGAATGATTTTGAACTGGGATTGTCTTATGGAGCGGGAAATCTTCTACTTACTGCGAACCTTTACCTGATGGTTTTTGACAATGAAATTGTTGACAATGGACTATTAGACCGATTCGGTGAACCGGTTACTGTAAATGTTAAAAGTACAATTCATAGGGGGATTGAACTCTCTGCACTTTATAAAGTAAATATGTTAAGTCTTTTTGGAAACATGACAGTTTCAAAAAATTATATCAAACAAGGAACTTATTTAATTGATGCCAATAATTATATTGATTTGAGTGGTAACGAGATCGGTGGATTCCCGGAAATTCTTATAAACCTTGGTTTATCGTATAATAAAGATAACCTCTATCTCAAACTCAATGGTAAATACTCCGGAGCATTCTATTCAGATAATTATGGAAATAAATTGACTTCCTATCTTGCTGAATATCCTGGAATTATAGCTTATACTGATAATAAGAATGATCCCTGGTTCTCAGCTGACTTCCTGGCTAGTTATTCAGTCAAATTATTTAACGGAATGAGTGATTCAAGAGTGTTTTTGCAAATAAATAATATCTTCAACCGATTATATTCCTTAGGAGCAATAGGAGATCAATTTTATCCGGCTGCAGAAAGAAACTTCCTTGCAGGAATAAGTATTGGGCTATAAAATGAAAACGAACAATAAATGCATAATTCTGGCAAATGGAAAACCACCCCGCAAGTCTACTATACAATTCCTTCAAAAGAAAGGTTATTCAAGACTTATTTGTGCTGATGGAGGAGCAAATTCAGCTAGAAAAATGAATCTGCTCCCGGATTATATTATTGGGGATCTTGATTCAATTACACCTGCCACACTTACTCATTTCCAGGATAAAGCTGAGATTATTAAAATTTCGAGACAAAACGATACAGATACAGAGAAATGTATTAAAACTGCTGTAAGAAAAAAGCTCTATAATATTGTATTAACAGGAGTTACTGGTGACCGCTTAGACCATACGTTCTGTAACCTTGGCATTGTCCTTAAATTCTTTAAATATGCTCATTTGAGAATAATTGCGGAAAATTCCTTGCTTGCTCCCTACACGGGCACTATATCAATAAAAACTCACCCGGGTGAAACAATTTCATTATATGGTATGGACAGGAGAACAAAAATAAAGTCCCGGGGATTATATTATCCTCTTAATAATATTCCGCTTCCCTTTGGGGAGCAGGAGAGTACAAGTAATATCGCTTCGGGAGCACAGGTTGATCTTAAAATTACCGGAGGTATTATCTTTGTAATCAGGGACTTAAAAACCATGATGAAATATGATCTCTTTTAGTTACACAGATCTGATTGTAATTTCCCTATTCTTCATAACGGTTCTTTTAATAGGTTTTATTTCGGGAAGAAAGGCAAAGAATGAACCGGATGAATATTTATTGAATGGCAGAAGAGTTGGATTGTTTGTTTTCATTCTATCTAATGTATCTGCCTGGTACGGTGGTATTCTGGGAATTGGGGAATTTACTTATCGTTATGGATTAGAAAGCTGGTTTACTCAGGGACTGCCTTACTATATTTTTGCTTTCCTATTTGCACTTCTGCTGGCGCGAAAGATAAGGGCAGCACAGTTGTTTACTATTCCGGATAAAATTTCTCAGATGTATGGAAAAAAGGCAGGCCTTATTTCGGCATGTATTGTTTTTGTCTTAGTTTCACCGGCTCCCTATCTCCTGATGACGGCAAATTTATTAGGACTTATATTCAAAACAAATACTTTTGTTAGTTTAATTCTCGCACTTCTGCTTTCAATGATATATCTGTTAAAAGGCGGATACAGATCAGACTTGTATGCAAATGTATTCCAGTTCTTCGTGATGTTTGGCGGGTTTATAATAATAGTAATTATATCCTATCATTCGTTTGGCGGTTATAGCTACCTTGCTTCCCATTTACCTGAAAACCACCTTAAAGTGACTGGAGGGGCCTCTCCTGTCTATTTACTGGTCTGGTTTCTTATTGCTTTGTGGACATTTGCCGACCCCGGTTTTCATCAGAGATCTTATGCGGCAAAAACAGGTAGTGTTGCAGTAAAAGGAATTCTCATATCAATTATCTTTTTTGCTTTATTTGATTTCCTTACTACTACTACAGGATTATATGCCCGGGCTTCTCTTCCTAACCTTAAACAGCCGATGCTCTCATTTCCTCTTTATGCTGAAATTTCGCTATCTCCGGGTATTAAAGGATTGTTTTATGCTGCACTATTTGCAACAATAATGTCAACACTTAACAGTTTTTTGTTTTTAAGCGGAACAACTATCGGAAGAGATTTTATATTTAGATTATTTCCGGGTTCAAAGGAAAACAAACTAAAACTTTATACTATAATAGGATTAATTCTTTCAGGAATAATTTCTGTGGTACTGGCGTATTTAATTCCATCTGTAATAGAAATCTGGTATCTTATCGGATCATTCTGTATTCCGGGAATCCTGCTGGCCGTAATAAGCGCTTACTATACGAAACTAAAGGTTTCATCCCGATATATTATTGCTGAAATGGTTATCGCTGTTTTGACAAGCATAGTATGGTATTTTGTAAAAGCTAATTTCTCTTCTATATCAATTCTTAATATTCTTGAACCTATGATCGTTGGGTTGATGTTTGCAATATTGATTCACGCTGCGGGGATGATTAATTATCGAAAACAGGCTATCTCATGAGTAACTAAAATGTCATTTCGATCCCTATTTATCGGGAGAGAAATCTTTTTTCTTCTTATTTGTAAGCGACAGAAGAATTGATCCGGTTAACAGAACTAAAATTACAATTAGGGAAAGGGGAGTAGGAATAACAAAATATTCTGATGCAATCATTTTAATTCCCACAAAAAACAAAATCATTGCTACACCATATTTGAGGTAAACAAAAATTTCAGCCATCTCAGCAAGCACGAAATAAAGTGCTCTTAAACCAAGAATAGCAAAAATATTTGAGGAGATAATTATAAAAGTATCTCTTGTTATGGCAATAACCGCAGGGATGGAATCCACTGCAAATATAATGTCAGAGGATTCTATCAGTAGAAAGGTCAGGAACATAGTAGTTGCATAAAACTTCCTGTCCATCTTAACAAAAAAATGTTTCCCGTAGAATCCGGGTTTGAAATTAAGATATTTTACCGCGAGTCTGACTATTGGATTCTTCTCATATTCAATATCTTTATCCACTCCGAATGCCATTTTGTACGAAGCAAATAAAAGAATTAAGCCGAAAATGTAAATCACAGGATGGAATAGTCTTATTAATCCAACACCGACGAGTATAAATATAATGCGGAATATAACTGCACTTAATATTCCCCATTTAAGTACATGCGGCTGGCTGGATGCAGGGACAGCCATAACTCGAAATATCATCAGGAAAACAAAAAGGTTATCTACTGAAAGGGATTTTTCTATGATGAATCCTGTTAAGAAGTCAACAGCTTTTGTATGCCCTGATTCAAGGAAGAAATAAATGAAAACGTTAAAGAGGAGAGCGGTACTTATCCAGACACCGCTCCAAATAATACTTGCTTTAAGAGTGATTTTTCCTTTTCTTTTATCGGTGATATACAAGTCAATAAAAAAAAGTACGGCGACCATAACACCGAATACTATCCAAAAGTCAAATTCACTAAACATTAGCGGTTCCTTCTTTTATGGAAGGAGAATACCGCAGGCGAGAACAGTTGTCCATAATCCGTTTTTATCTCCTTCAGCTGACTGAGTGATATTAAATGAGCGGACTATTTTCCCGGACATTTTGTAAATATTTTCTCTTTCGCTCCAGTCTATATCTGGGTTGAATTCAACACCGAGAGTTGTAGCAAGCATTGTTGCCGCAAGGTCTTCGGCATATTCACCGGCAACTTTTTCTGTCTGTCCGAATGGGTGATGTTCTGAAAGGTAGCCATACACTGAATTATCAGCGGGAAGAGCTGCACCAATCGATGCTGCTATAAGACGGTTAGGTTCATTTGTTGAATTACGGGCTATTACTGCAAAAGTGATCTGACCCGGATTCAACTCCTTAACGCCGTCTTCTTTAGTAACTCTTTTACATCCTACAGGATAAATACTGCTTACTGAAACCAGGTTGCACATCTGCACTCCTGCGCTTCTTAAAGCTAATTCAAATGAAACAAGGTACTCTTTATCTCGACCTACCCCTTTTGTAAAAAATATTTTAGTGGGAACATACAAATTCTCATCTCCTTTCTTATTGTTTTATTTTAATGAATTTTCTTTTACCTACTTTAATAACTGAATCATTCTTTATATCAATTGTGGCATTTATGTCTTCTATTTTAACACCGTCAATTGATACTCCTCCCTGCAGTATAAGTCTTCTTGCTTCTCCTTTGGAAGGAGCCAGATTAGTGATTGTAAGAAGATCAAGTATACCTGATTGAGCTTCCGAGCTCCAGTTAAACTCCGGAATTTCATCCGGCATTTCTTTTTTAATGAATATTCTGTCAAACTCTTCTTCTGCTTCATCGGCAGCTTTCTGATTGTGATACATCCTTACAATTGCTTTCGCAAGGTTTCTTTTCAGATTCCTGGGATTAACTGAGAAATCATTAAGCTGGTTTTTGATAACAGTTAGTTCTTCATTCGGAACATCTGTCGCAAGTTCAAAATAATTATAAATTAGCGAATCAGGAATAGATAATGTCTTTCCAAAAATCTCTTTTGGCGAATCTGAGATGCCGATATAATTATTATAAGACTTGCTCATCTTCTCCACTCCATCAGTTCCCACAATTAATGGCATTGTGAGAATAACCTGTGGCTCCATTCCAAATTCACGTTGAATATCCCGTCCCACAAGAAGATTGAACTTCTGGTCAGTACCTCCAAGTTCAACATCACTGGCAATTGCAACTGAATCCATCGCCTGCGCAAGGGGATAAAGGATTTCGTGCATACTTATCGGTTCGCCAGATTTGTATCTTTTTGTAAAATCATCCCTTTCGAGCATTCTGGCAACAGTGTATTTGGAAGCTAATTTAATTACATCTTCAAAACTCATTTTACTGAGCCATTCTGAATTATATACTATTTTTGTTTTCTCCCTGTCTAGAATTTTAGAAGCCTGTTCAAGATATGACTTACCGTTAATTCTTGCCGCTTCAAGAGAAAGGGCCGGGCGTGTTACATTTCTTCCGGACGGATCACCGATCATTCCGGTGAAGTCTCCTATTATCAGGATTGCCTGGTGCCCAAGCGACTGAAATTGAGCAAGCTTACGTAGAACAACAGCGTGCCCTATATGGAGATCGGGTCTGCTTGGGTCACATCCTAATTTAATATTTAAAGGTTTGCCTTCCCTGATTGATCTTTCTATTTTATGTATTAGCTCTTCTTCCGGTATTATTTCCGATGTCCCTCTTTTTATAAGGTCCATCTGTTCGTTAAGTATTGGGAATTTAATTTTATTCATCTATTAGTATTTTATCTTCCTTTCCTGATCTCTGTTGAAATCTCGTTTTGCTATTGTTTCTCTTTTATCGTAAACTTTTTTCCCTTTTGCAAGAGCTATTTCTACTTTGACTTTTCCGTGTACGAAATATATCCTTAAGGGTACAAGAGTAAGGCCTTTTTCTTTAACTTTGCCAATCAGTTTTCGGATCTCGCTCCTGTTAAGCAGCAATTTCCTTGTCCTGATGGGATCATGATTATTAATGTTGCCCTGTGTATACTCACTGATATGAGCTCCCACAAGCCAAATTTCATTTTTCATAAGCTGGGCATAACTATCTACAAGGTTGGCTTTTCCTTGTCTCAGTGCCTTAACTTCAGTTCCCTGAAGGACAATTCCTGCTTCCAGTGTCTGAAGGATGGTATATTCATACCTGGCCTTCCTATTAACAGTAACATTTTTTTCTTCCTGGCTTTCTGCCATATTTCTAAAAAATATAAATTAAAAGTTATTTTTATTGATAAATAAATGCAAGCGAAAGATAAACATTTTTTTTTGACTATTATATCCATTTCCTTCGTTAAATGCGTTATTTACAAAGATTTTAATTTTATTGTTATTTTTCTTTTCAATTTACACCTGATTGTCTATTTTTGATCTCAAATAATTATCTGGACATAAAGTCTCGCGTGGAAGTCAAAATGGGTCATAAAAAATCTTCTCTATTCCTGCTGGTAATGGTTTTATTCCTTTTTGGGTGTGCACAGAAAAAACCTGTTAATGAGATTGTTATCTGGCATAATATGAGGCCGGAGGAGAAAACTGTCCTCCAGCGGCAATTAAATGAGTTCATGAAATTGCATCCCGATATTAAAGTTTCTGAACTTTACCGGGAAACCGAGACAATGCGTTCCGGGTATATTATTGCTGCTATCGGGGGACAGGGACCGGATCTGGTTTACGGACCTTCAGATCAGATCGGCCCTTTTGCCGATATGAAAATTATTAAACCGCTTGACGATATATTCCCTAAAACTTATATAGATTCATTCAACGCCAACGCTCTGATTTATTCTAACGGCAAGCTTTGGCAGCTGGCTGATAAGCTCGGGAACCACCTTACACTTGTTTATAATAAAGATATTATGTCAGTTCCGCCGAAAACATTTGATGAACTGATTGAATTTGGAAAGCAGCATACAATTGTTAATAGCGAAGGGAAAACTACTCAGTACGGACTGGTATGGAATTATACCGAACCATATTTCTTCATCCCTTTCCTGACCAGTTACGGAGGATGGGTTCTTGATAAAAATAATAATCCTACTCTTAATACTCCTGCTATGATAAAAGCCCTGCATTTTATGTCTGACCTCAGAGATAAATATAAAATTATTCCTAAGGAGTGTGACTACGATATAGCGGATGTCCTTTTCAAGGAAAAGAAAGCCGCAATGATGATTAATGGTGACTGGTCATGGGCCAGCTATGGACAAGCCGGAATAAATTACGGTTTGGCCATCCTGCCGTTAAATACTGAAACAGGCCTTTACGCTAAACCGATGGTTGCTCCAAAAGGGTATTCAATAAATGTTAATGTTGATGAAGCTAAGCTTGAAAAAGTAAAGCTCCTTCTCAGGTTTTTAATGAGTCCCGAAAAACAGTTGGAAACAGCACTTGAAGTAAAAACCTTCCCCACTCAGAAATGCCTTTATAATAACCCCAAACTGCTCAGTGATGAAATCCTTTCCGGTTCAAATAGACAGTTAGAGCAGGGTATTGCTTTACCAATTGTTACAGAAATGCGTGCAATATGGGATGCCATGCGTCCTAATTATCAGGCAGTCCTTGGCGGTTCAACTACTCCTGAAAAAGCTGCAATACAGATGCAGAAATCTGCTGAGACCAAAATAAAGGAATTAAGGGAGAATGAGGTTAATCCATTCTGGAATGTAATGATCCAGGTGCTTGTTGTAATTGGCGTTATCCTATTATTGTTCCTGGGAAGAAAGAGTATCGTTGGATTATTCCAAAATATGAAAAAAGATTCATTTTCATATTTCCTTGTCCTGCCTTCTATAATTCTTATGATTGCGGTTATTTTATATCCCTTTGTTTACAACCTGGTCATATCGGTCTCAAATATGAGCCTGGTTCATATAAATGACTGGAGCATAATAGGGTTTGCGCAGTATCTGAAAGTTTTTGAGGAACCGCAGTTCTACAGTATTTTCCTGAAGACTATAATATGGACTGCCGCAAATATTTTCTTCCATGTAACAATTGGAGTTTCCCTTGCTCTCCTCCTCAACCGTAAACTTCCCGGTTCTGCAATATTCAGGACTTTGCTTATCCTTCCATGGGCTGTGCCGCAGTATATTGTTGCTTTAACATGGAGAGGGATGTTTAATTTTGAATACGGCGCTATAAATCTAATTATAGTTAAATATTTATCTATGTCCCCGGTTGAATGGCTGACTTCACCAGTACAGACATTCATTGCTGTTATTATTACCAATGTATGGTTGGGTTTCCCGTTTATGATGATAATAGCTCTTGGAGCCTTGCAGAGTATTCCCCAGGAACTTTATGAAGCCGCTGATATTGACGGAGCCAGGTGGTATCATAAATTAAAAACAATCACTATTCCATTAATTAAACCGGTGATGATTCCGGCAATTACTCTGGGAATTATCTGGACGTTTAATAATCTTAATGTGGTTTGGCTGGTTAGTAATGCAGGTGAACCATCTGATAAAACACATATTCTGGTCTCTTATGTTTATAAAGCTGCTTTTAATCTTTACCGTTATGGATACGCGGCTGCCTTCAGTGTATTGTTATTCCTTATTCTTCTTGTTTTCGGTCTGGTCTTTCTTAAAAAGACGAGAGCTTCTGAATCAGTCTATTGATATAATCTGAGGAATTGATGAAAAAGAAAAATTTATTAATCGACATTGCCACTTATGTAGTACTTATTGTATTTACACTAATCTGTCTTTATCCAATCATGAATGTATTTACAATTTCGATCAGACCAAATAACCGGCTTCTGTCAACTGACTTATCATTGATTCCTGACCATGCAAGTTTCAAACAATATGTGGAGTTATTTACCAACAGGCCATTTATGTTATGGGTATGGAATTCAGCATTTGTTTCTGCTATCGTTACATTTACCGGAGTAGTTTTGGCTTCAACTGCAGGCTATTCTTTATCCCGTTTTAAGTTCATTGGTAAAGAAGCTAGTATGACAGGCATTCTCACTACACAGATGTTTCCCGCTACTATGCTTTTGCTCCCTATGTATATAATGCTTATTAAATTAGGGCTTCTTAATAGTTACCTTGGAATTATTATTGTTTATTCTGCTACGGCTCTTCCATTTTGCGTATGGCAGATGAAAGGATATTATGACACAATTCCTTATAGCCTTGAAGAAAGTGCCCGTATTGACGGATGCAATAAATGGCAGGCATTCTACAAAATTATTTTACCCCTGGCGGCTCCTGCTTTAGTAATTACTGCACTGTTTTCATTCATGACTGCATGGAGTGAATATATTGTAGCTGCCCAGGTACTTCAGGAAACTAATCTTTATACATTACCATTAGGGCTAAAGTCTTTCCAATCTAATCTAACCACTGAATGGGGCCTATATGCCGCAGCTTCATTAGTTGTAAGTATTCCTGTTGTGGTTTTGTTTATCGGATTAAGCAAATGGCTTGTTTCAGGACTAACCCTCGGCTCAGTAAAGGGGTGATTACTCAGGATCTCAAGTCCAATCTTTCGGAAAGGTAAGGGGATGAATCCCCTCAGCTCAATTTGTCTATTCTTAAATCCCAGGCATGAATGCCTGGGCTAAATAAATATTAAACTAATTTAATTAGCTCAGTATTTATAGCCCAGTCCTTCAGGACTGGGAAATGATTGTAATACGAAAAATTGTTAAGCCATTTATGGCATTAATATGAAAAGCCTTAGAAGTTTAAGAACACTATTAATTAAAGTTCCCTGAGGTCGATGTTTTCTACATCTTCAAATGTTATTGTACAGAGATCTTCATTAGAAGGCTCTTGTATAGTCAGTATTCTGTCTTCCTGAAAACTTATTGCTTTATAAAGTGCATTCCTGACAGTACCCGCATTTGCAAATGATGAATTTCTGCTGTTATAAATTTTCTGGAAGATTTCATGTAAAATCTGCCAGGCTCCTTCATCAAGCAAATAACCGTTTTTATCAGCAATGTCAAGAGCTATTTCAAGCATTTGCCGCGGCGTGAAATCTTCAAAAGTGAACTGATTAGTAAATCGCGTATGAAGCCCGGGATTAAATTCAATAAATTCCTTCATCTCATTTATAGGCCCGGCTGCTATACAGATAAACTGTCCTTTATATTCATCAATTTTTTTAATTAGAGTCTCAATCGCTTCCTGACCGGGATCATTTGCAAATTTTAACAATGACCAGGCATCTTCAAGAAATAATATCCCACCCATAGCTTTTTGAATAGTTTCTTCTGTTTTTGAAGCGGTCTGGTTTTGATAACCTCCAAGCAGTGTTGTTCGGTCAGCTTCAACAAGATGTCCTTTAGAGAGCACACCCATCTCCTTAAATATTTTCCCGAGTATCCTGGCAACTGTTTTTTTCCCTGTACCTGGATTACCTGTAAAGATTGCATTAAGATTCCGGGGAAGTACATGCAGACCTCTCTTCTCCCGAAGTTTGGAAACCTTAAGACTGTTAAGAAGTTTGTCCACAGTTTTCTTTACTGATTCTATACCGGCAAGATCATGAAGCTCTTTTATATACTGGCTAAGCAGCTGGGGACTGCCATCAATTTGTATAATTTCTTTTGCTTTTTTAGGCGAGATAAAATCTTTAATATCTTCAATTGTAATTAGTCGTATTGCTTCTTCATGCCTTTCTTCCGGAGGTGTGTCCACAAGCCTGAGCATATGGTTCTTTATAGCACTATCAATAAGATTTCTTACTAAACGGGCATTACCGAAAGTTTTATCCCGTTCACGGAAAACTTTGTTATAATAACTCTTCAATGGATCAATAATTTCCTCATCAAGAGTATGTCCCTTTTCATTAAGATACTTTTCAGTAATAAGTAAAAGCTCATCAGGGGAGAAATCTTCAAAGAATATTTTTCTTGTGAACCTTGATTGTAGGCCGGGATTACTATCAAGAAATTTATTCATGTTATCAGTATATCCGGCTGCTATTACAAGGAATTTCCCTCTGTCGTCTTCCATTCTTTTAAGAAGTGTGTCAATTGCCTCATGACCGAAATCCGAATCATTCCCTTCACCTTTAGGTGAAAGAGTATATGCTTCATCAATGAAGAGCGTGCCTCCCATGGCCCGGTCAATAATTTCCTTTGTTCTTTCGGCAGTCTGACCTACATAACTTGCAACAAGCATTTGCCGGTCAGCTTCAACAAGATGCCCCCTCGGGAGAATTCCAAGCGCTGAATATATTTCACTGAAAAGACGTGCAACAGTAGTTTTTCCTGTGCCGGGATTACCCAGAAAGACAACATGATTGTTGAATTTATTCTGCGGGTTTTCTCCCTGCTCTATATAATAACGTGCTACTTTGACCAGTTCATTAATTTCTTTCTTTACTGATTCAAGACCGGTGAGGTTATTCAATTTGTTTAACGCAATGTTAAGGTTTTCTTCATCAATCCCTATCAAAACGTCTTTGCCTGTTGCGCTTTTCATTACGGCTTCAATATCATCCGCAAAGATGGTTGTCATTGCCTCACGGGTTCGCTCTGCTTCAGGTATCTTAAGATATCTTTTACTTAACTGTATTTTGGCTTCATTAAACAAATTCCTTACGAGCCGCGCGTTACCAAAAGATTTATCTCTTCTCCTGTATAAACGAACAAGTTCTTTTTTCAGAATTTCAAGAGCATCCTCTTTAACATCATATTCTTCCTTTGCGGAAGTGAGCTTAAAAATTTCTACAAGTTCTTCAGGAGTATAATCATCAAAATAAAAGAAATGAGAGAAGCGTGATTTCATTCCCGGGTTGGATGAAATAAATGCAGTCATTTCTTCCGGATAACCTGCAGCTATAACAACAAATTCCCCGGGCATATCTTCCATTCTTTTCAAAAGAATATCGATTGCCTCACGTCCAAAATCCTGCTGGTTTCCCTGTTTGATTAATGTATAAGCTTCATCAATAAATAAAAGTCCACCTACAGCCTCACTTATTACCTTATCTGCTTTCTGAGCTGTTTCTCCTATAAATTGTCCTACAAGTCCTGATCTGTCAACTTCAATAACATGTCCATTCTTAAGGATTCCCATTGCTTTAAATATTTTGCCAAGGAGCCTTGCTACTGTCGTTTTGCCAGTACCAGGATTGCCAAGAAAAACGCAATGAAATGAAAGATTCTCCTGAGTTTTTAAGCCAAGCTTTTTACGTTCATTTATAAAATTCAGATAATCAACAAAATCCTTCATTGACTGCTTTACTTTATTAAGCCCCACAAATGTGTTTAGCTCATTAAGAAGTTCTTCGAGTGTTTTTTCCTCGGTAGGATGAATTTGTTTATTATAAACATTATGCGGCTGTTCAATTACCGGTTTTTCCTGATGTTCAAATTTCTCTTCTTTATTTTCCACAACTTCAAAATTCACTATATCAGAACTTCCAATAAAAAACCAGCGGGTACATAATTTTTCATCATTTAAATAAATATCAACTTTTCCCTGTCCGTGTTTCCAGAAACCGGGGTTATCAGTACCCCAGCTTTGAACAAATTCTAATGATTCCCATTCTTTTTCGATTGGAAGCTCAAAATGATGTCTGCCTACCTCCCGGTTGTCCAGAAACCAGACAGCCATTCCATCAGCTGCTACTTTTTTATTTCCGTGGAATGGGTTATCAATAATAATTTCTACTCCAATATAACGGACTGTTTCTTCACTGAACTGAAGAAGATATGTCCTTTTCCCTGTACGAAGATTTTCAAGTAGTTCAAAGGTTTTACTGTGTAATACTTCAAATAGTTTTGTTTCGCCTTTCTGATAATCCCACCTCTTTACTTCATCTTTTTCTTTAACCTGAAGTATAATTTCCTGTTCATCTGAAACCACCGCTTTGCGGATTCTTTGATACAAAGATTGAAATCTGTCATCATTGACATAGAGATGTTTAATCTGCTCAGCCCATGCCAGAGCAGGCCGGAATTGGAACAGGGCAGCCATTGATTCAATTTCCAGAAGGTTTGCCTGGAGGTTTCCCTTATCAGTTTTTAATATTTCCTTGGCAGCCCATAACGAGAACCAGTATTCTTTTTCTCTGAAAGCATATTCTGCATCATTTAGAAGAGTTTTTTTCTTCAGGAATAATGATTTGAAATTATTTTCCTGAGAATCAAGAATATATTTTATCTTTTCTTTGACAAATGTTAGTTTTGTTTCAGAACCGTTTATTTTAATCGCGGCGTCTATATTTTCAAATGCCTCAGAATACTTTCCCTGTCCGGCAAGGGATCTGGATTTATTCAGGTTAGCCCAGATGAGCATTTCTGTTTTATGAGTAATTGCATATTCGAGGTCATTTATAGCACCATCATAAATGCCCATTCTCATCAACAGATATCCTCTGTATAACCTTGTTTCAGTTTCATCCGGATAAAGTTTAACTGCATAATCAGCAAGTTCAAGAGCCTGAAGTGGATTATTGTTTTCGAGTTGAGCCCAGGCATAGCAACAGATAGAACTGAATGATTCAGGTTTCAGTTCATATACTTTTGTAGCAGCGGTTAAAGCCAGCCTGGTTCTGCCTTTATTAAGATGGTCGAAAGCTTCAGCAAGAAGCTCATTATAATCTTCGTGGGCCAAAAATAGTATCCCTATGAATCATTAAAAATAATATAGTGAATTTAAGGATTATAAATGAAACAGGCGAGAGAAGAAGAAAGAATAATTTTACAAAAAAAGCCCCGATCGATCGGGGCTTTGAAAAATAACGGAAGTTATTTTAATAATCCATTCCGCCCATACCTCCTGGAGGCATTGCTGGCATTGGTGGCTCTTTCTCTTTTTTCTCGTAAACAACTGCTTCAGTTGTTATTAAGAGAGCTGCAACAGAAGCTGCATTTTCAAGAGCTGTTCTTGTAACTTTAGTAGGATCGATAACTCCTGATTTGATCAGGTTCTCATATTTCTCAGTAGCAGCATTGAAACCATAGTCATCTTTTCCTTCTTTAACTTTCTGAAGAACAACTGAACCTTCTATTCCGGCATTATTAACAATTTGTCTTAAAGGTTCTTCAAGAGCTTTCATTATAATTTTAACACCGATTGTTTGGTCAGGATTTAATCCTTCAAGCTTTTCAATAGTTGCAATAGCTCTAACGAAAGCAACGCCGCCGCCTGCAACAATACCTTCTTCAACTGCTGCACGTGTAGCATGGAGAGCATCTTCAACTCTTGCTTTCTTTTCTTTCATTTCAACTTCAGTAGAAGCGCCGATCTTTAAAACAGCAACGCCGCCTGATAATTTAGCAAGTCTTTCCTGTAATTTTTCTTTATCGTAGTCAGATGTTGTTTTTTCAATCTGAGCTTTGATTTCGTTAATTCTTTTCTTGATATCTTCTGTCTTACCGGCACCTTCAACAATTGTTGTGTTATCTTTGTCGATAACAATTTTCTTTGCGGTTCCAAGATAAGAAACAGTAGCGTTCTCAAGTTTAAATCCTCTTTCTTCAGATATAACAGTTCCGCCTGTTAATACAGCGATATCTTCAAGCATAGCTTTTCTTCTGTCGCCAAAGCCGGGAGCTTTAACAGCAGCAATCTTCAGGGTTCCACGGATCTTGTTAACAACTAATGTAGCGAGAGCTTCACCTTCAAGGTCTTCAGCAATTATTAACATTGAACGTCCCTGCTGAGCAATTTTCTCAAGAATCGGGAGAAGATCTTTCATAGCAGAGATCTTTTTATCATGTATAAGTATAAAAGGATCCTCAAGATCTGCTTCCATATTTTCAGTATTGGTCACGAAGTAAGGGGAGAGGTAACCACGGTCGAACTGCATACCTTCAACAACTTCAAGACCTGTATCTGTACCTTTAGCTTCTTCAACTGTGATGACGCCGTCTTTACCGACTTTTTCCATAGCGTCAGCAATAAGATCGCCTATAGATTTATCATTGTTAGCAGAAATAGAGCCAACCTGTGCAATTTCATTTCTTCCTTCAACATCTTTGCTAATGGATTTTAAGAATTCAATAACTTTTGTAACCGCTATGTCAATTCCTCTTTTAAGATCCATAGGATTAGCGCCTGCTGTAACATTCTTTAATCCTTCTCTGTAAATAGCCTGAGCTAAAACAGTTGCTGTTGTAGTGCCATCACCTGCAACATCGCTGGTTTTTGAAGCAACTTCGCGGACCATCTGAGCGCCCATATTCTCAACTGCATCTTCAAGTTCAATTTCTTTTGCAACCGAAACACCATCTTTGGTTACTGTAGGAGCACCGAATTTCTTTTCCAGGATTACATTACGTCCTTTAGGACCAAGTGTAACCTTTACTGCGTTTGCTAATTTGTCAACGCCTTTTTTTATCTTAGCACGAGCTTCACTATCGTATTCTATTAATTTTGAAGCCATAATTTTTAACCTCCAAGTTTATTTAAAATCTGTTTATTAACCGATGATTGCGAAAATGTCGCTTTCGCGCATTATTAAGTAATCAACACTGTCTACCTGAACTTCTGTACCGCTGTATTTGCCATAAAGAACTTTATCGCCGACTTTAACTTCAAGCTTTACAGTTTTTCCATCTTCTCCTGTTTTACCAGGGCCAACAGCTACTACAGTTCCTTCAACCGGTTTTTCTCTAGCTGTATCGGGAAGAAAAATTCCGCCCTTTGAAACTTCTAAAGCCTCAGCAGCTTTTATAATTACTCTGTCTGCCAATGGCTTAAGGTTCATTTTACTCATTATTACCTCCAATTATTAAATTTGAATGGATTATTATTAGCACTCTAATATCATGAGTGCTAATATACAGCATAGCAGGATTTTTGTCAAGGTAGAATTACTATTTACAAAGAATTATATTTATCGTAAGTGTGTTTTATATCATAACTTATAAGAAATCTTATATGTTTTTATAATTGGTAGAATGAGTTATTTTTGTTTTTCTAAATAAGGAATTTTTTGTTTACAGAGTTAAAAGAACTTTGGAATATTATTAAAAAACTGGACAGGAAAATTGTAATTATTTTCCTTTCTGTTGCTGTGCTTCAAACCGTTTCATGGTATTTAACGTCAAGAAGATTTTTCAGGTATAATTATTTTGAACAGCTCCAGTTCGATAAGAATGTATTTCTTTATGAATATATCTATTGGTTTGCCGGGGACTTTGTAACACTTTTCATTATTCCGGTTCTGATTATTAAATTCTTATTGAAAGATCGGCTTACTGATTATGGTTTGCGAATGGGGGATCATAAAACCGGTTTTAAGTATTCTTTTATTTTCCTGGCAGTCATGCTGCCTGTTTTATGGTTTGTTTCATCAAACAATGATTTTATACAAACCTACCCCCAGCTGGAGGATGTTAAATATTCATGGAATATTTTCCTGATATTCGAATCCGGAATCCTGCTGTATATGGTAGCCTGGGAGTTCATTTGGCGCGGCTTTTTACTTTTTGGATTAGAGCCAAAGTTCGGGTATTATGCTGTTCTTTTTCAAATGATTCCTTTTGTGATCCTTCATAATGGTAAACCGGCAATTGAAACTTTTGGTGCTATCATTGCAGGACTTGCGTTAGGAATACTTGCATTAAGAACCCGTTCTATATTATATTGCATAATTACACATGCAGGTGTAATGTTCTTTATAGATTTGGTCTCTATACTCCGGTTCAGAGCGAATGAATATGGAACCGGTTTTTACTCGTTAATTAAGATATTTAAAGTTTTTTAATAAAAGGAAATAAATAATGAGATTTTCATTGAATGTTGATCACGTTGCAGTATTAAGAAATGCCAGGGGTGAAATGGAACCCGATCCTATTACCGCAGCACTGATTGCCGAACAGTCAGGAGCTGATGGTATTGTTGTGCATTTAAGAGAGGACCGCAGACATGTAAATGAGCGCGACGTAAGATTGTTAAGGGAATTAATTACTACCAAACTTGATCTTGAGATGGCTGCTACTGAAGAAATAATTAAAATTGCCTGCGATGTATGTCCTGAACTGGCTACAATAGTTCCCGAGAAAAGGCAGGAGCTCACTACTGAAGGGGGTATTTCAGTAATTGATAATATAAGCCTTTTGAAAAGTGCTATTATTGACCTGCACAATTCAGACATTGAAGTATCATTGTTTATAGAACCTGATATCGACCAGATTGATGCCGCTGCTGAAATAAATGCTGATTTTATTGAAATACATACGGGTGTTTTTGCTAATGCACTTACTGAAGAAGAGCAATTTGATGAACTTGAAAGAATTCGGCTTGGAGTTAAACAGGCAAAGAAACTCGGGCTTGGTGTAAATGCCGGGCACGGGCTTAATTATCAGAACATAAAAATATTCAGGGAAGTGACAGATATTGATGAAGTGAGTATCGGGCAGGCGGTTATTGCAAGGGCTTTATTTGTTGGACTTGACCAGGCAGTGCGGGAGATGATAAGTCTGATAGGGTAAAGAATTATTTTTGTCATCCCTGCTTTCGCAGGGATGACAAAGAGAAATAGGGAATGACAATAAGGGCTATAACAATTTTACTATATAAGTATTTTCCACAGTTTCTGAGCGTTCACCTTTTTGTCTTCCTTTAGGTGAAGGTCCTTCCATGGATACATGCGATTGAATACTTGTGTTAGTTTTTGATTTAATTATATACCCCTTAGTTACATCAAAATAAATTTTACCTCCGGCACTTGTAACAGGTTTTGAGAAATTGTATGAAACACCCTGATTAACTGCTTTATTGTTCCCGGTAATAGTAGTAGTCATAGAACCGGATATGACGGCTAATTTATCATTATTATATTTTTCAAGGTTTTGTATTTTATAGTTGTTTGTATTTTGAACGCTGAAAACCATCATTTGATTAGCGGGCTGCGGATAAGACCAGGTAGAATCTTTAGCTAAAGTATGACCGGGGACTTGCCTGAATATCTGGTTCATTAGGGGACGGAGAAGACCTTCCACCATATTTTTCCTGACGCCTGCCTTTTGATCAGCATTCAATGAATCAGCATAACCCTTGAGTTCAAGGAACTTGTTGGTAATTTTATCAGCGCGGAATATTTCAAGTATTTCACCTGCTTTAGAGACACGTAAACTGAATGGATTTTTAATAAGACATACATATTCAGCAAACTTAACATTGTTTAGAGAATCCTTTACGGCTCCGGACTCATATCCGAATTTCCTACCGTTAGATTCAGCTTCAACCTTAGTAGAATTTATTACAGCATTTAGTTCCATTGTGCCATCCTGATCAATTTCCACAGGAGTAATTTCCAATATGTAATAAGTGTTTTGTTTTAAAGACTGGGAAATAGTCGTATCAGTTTTCATACTCTGCTTATCTGAGGAAATTAAACTTACACTGTAAATGTACTTATTCCCCTTCTCATATGAATATTTAAGGGTAAAAGCCTCATTCGGATTATCTACCGGTGAAGTTTTAATATCCGAAGTATCAACAGAATACTGATTTTTGTTGACTACCGGTTGAGATTCTTTTTTCGAACATCCGGTAAAAATTAAAATAAAAGTAATAAACAAAAAGAGGTATTTCATTTTATGTCCTTTAAGAAATAATGCATTAATTACTAAATATTGAAAAGAAAATAATAACGAAATATAAATTAAGAATAATTTAAAGAATTTCCCTAAAAATTATTTACTAAATCTTACATTGACAAATATTAAATATTATTTTTTTGTTGTAATCAATATTAAGTTTAATATATATTTATGGCGTCAATTAATAAGTTCAAATCATTAACAATATATGGAGAGTCTATGATCTTGAATTCTACAAAAATCTTCCACGTTATTCTTCTGTTTATAGTATTAGGGTTTACCTATACCTATGGACAAGGATTGACAACTGCATCTATTAATGGTACCGTTGTAGATCAAAACGGGAGTCCATTACCTGGTGCAACAATAATAGCAGTTCATGTACCATCCGGTACCAAATATGGTACGAGTGCCCGTGACGACGGAAGGTACAATATTAATGGTCTCAGAATTGGTGGGCCATACACCATATCAGTATCCATGGTTGGATACACTACACAGAATAATGAAGGTATATATCTTTCATTGGAGCAGAATCGGAAAATTAACTTCATTTGTCCTGAGAAAACAATTGAGCTCCAGGGCGTTACGGTTACCGGTGAGAAAAACGCAATCATGAGTGCCGGGAGAACCGGAGCCTCCACATCCTTATCAGCTGAAAATATTGTAAATCTTCCGACAATTAAAAGAAGGATAGAGGATATAGCCCGATTAACCCCTCAGTACGGTGGAAATTATTCATTTGGAGGTGTTGATAACCGTTTCAATAATTTGACTATTGATGGTTCCTATTTTAATAATTCATTTGGATTAGCCGGTCAACCGGGAGATAGAACAGGTGTTTCCCCAATATCACTTGATGCCATTGAGCAGGTACAGGTTAATATGGCTCCTTTTGATGTTCGTTATGGTAATTTCATTGGTGCCGGCATTAATGCTGTTACTAAAAGCGGTACAAATCAGATTACCGGTTCAGCTTATTATGACTGGCGTTCTCAGGGATTAGTTGGTACACAGGCAAAAGGTAATGCAGTTAATCCCGGAACGTTTAAATATAATCTTGAAGGTGTACGTTTAAGCGGACCTATTATTCCGGATAAACTTTTTTTGTTTTTAAGCTTTGAAGATGATAAACAAACACTACCAGGGACAACTTATTTAGCAAATACCGGCGGCCAGCCAGTTGGCGGAAGTGTTACCAGAGTTTTAGCCTCTGATATGGATGCGCTAAGTGGTTTTTTAACCAGCAAATTTGGTTATAACCCTGGCCCATACGAAGGTTATAGTTCTGAAATTCCTTCGACAAGATTTTTAGCAAAATTTGATTACAATATTGATGATAAGAATAAAGTAAGTCTGCGTTACACACAACTTAGTTCTAAAACCGATGTATTACTTTCAAATTCCAGTTCACTTGGATTCGGAAACAGAAGAAGTAATTTAACCGGGTTGAACTTCCAGAATTCCAATTATCAGATTATGGAAAATATCACTTCCTGGATCGCAGAATGGAATTCAATATTAAGCCCGACAATGACAAACAACTTAATTCTTGGTTATACTTATAACGATGAAAGCCGTGACTCGAGAGGATCCTTCTTCCCGTTTGTTGATATTCTAAATTCAGGATCGGTTTATACCTCATTTGGTTTTGAGCCATTTACTCCGGATAATATACTTAAATATCACACTATCCAAGCCCAGGATAATTTTGACATGTATATGGATAATCATACTCTTTCTTTTGGCGCAACTGTAGAACAATATCGATCAGATAATGGTTTCTATCCGGGGATTCAAAGTGCGTATGTTTATAATTCACTTGCTGATTTCTATGCAGATGCCAATCATTATCTGAATCCTTCAGCCCCATACACACCAGTCTCTTTAGCTCATTTCCAGGTGCGTTACAGTAATGTAGTTGGTGCTGCAAATCCTCCATATCAAACTCTGAAAGTTATGTATTGGGGATTGTACGCTCAGGATCAATGGCAGGTTACTAAAGATATAAAAGTAACAGGCGGAATCAGATTTGATGTCCCGGAATTCAGCAATACTGGTTTTGATAATCCAGCTGCAGATCTTTTGACATTCAGAGATGAAAATGGGAGCGGAGTTAAATATAATACCGGTAAACTTCCAAATGCCAATCTTCTTTGGTCGCCAAGGCTTGGTGCTAACTGGGATGTTTTCGGAGACCGTACTACCCAGGTTCGTGGAGGGACAGGTATTTTTACAGCTCCCCCTGCTTTTGTATGGATTTCTAACCAGATCGGTAACACAGGTATGCTTACCGGAATGATAGATGTAAAAAACACAACTGCATACCCATTTAATCCAAACCCGGATCATTACAAACCAGCAGCTACAGGTGCAGTGCCTTCATCGTATGAATTAGCAACAACAAGCCCTAACTTCAAATTCCCTCAGACCTGGAGATCGAATATAGCAATTGACCAGAGTTTGCCTTTTGGATTGATAGGAACTGCCGAATTTATTTATAACCGGGATGTCAATGGAATCTATTACATAAATGCTAACCTGCCTGCAGCTCAGTCTTCATTTTCCGGTGTTGATGCACGTCCAAGATGGACTAATAGTAAACTTAATTCCAGTGTTACTGACAATACAGTAATGGAAAACGAGAATACCGGGTATAACTGGAGTGTTTCAGGTATACTTGAAAAACCATTTAGCGATGGCTTATTTTATAAAATAGGTTATAACTATGGAGTAGCTAAAAACACAATAGATCCGGGCTCAATAGCTTATGGTTCCTGGACTGCCAATGCAATTTCAGGTAATCCCAATAATCCAGGTGTTTCATTTTCAAGTTATTCCCCTGGCAGCAGATTATTTGCATCAGTGTCTTATCGATATGAATATTTCAATGCAGGTGCAACAACAGTTTCCCTATTTTGGGATTATTCAACTCCTATTTCAGTTACCAATAATTACTCCACAAGAGCAAGTTATACATACAGCGGTGATTTGAATGGTGACGGTGGAACTGGAAATGATTTAATTTATATTCCAAGAAATGAATCTGAAATGAATTTTGTTCCTTATTCCGTTACCATTAGCGGAGTAACATATAATTATACAGTACAGCAGCAAAAAGATGCCTGGGATGCATATATTAATCAGGATCCTTACCTAAGCAAAAACAGAGGAAAATACGCAGAAAGAAATGGTCTTGTATTCCCGATGATTGCAAAAATGGATCTTAGTATAATGCAGGAAGTTTATGCGAATTGGTTAGGTAACAGAAACTGTTTACAATTCAGAGCAGACATTCTAAACATAGGAAATCTAATTAATCATAATTGGGGTGTTTCACAGAGCCTGTTATCGGGTGGACAGCCATTGGTAGTTGCAACTACAGCTCAGGGCGGTCTTATAGATGCACAGGGAAGACCTCAGTATACATTAAAACAAATCGGTGGTAAGTTGATCGATCATACTTTCACAGACAATGTTGATCCAAGTTTAGATGTGTACAGAATTCAGTTCTCAATTAGATACTTATTTAACTAACAGTTCTAAATAAGAAACAAAAAGGCTGCCTTAAAGGGCAGCCTTTTTTTTTGACAATAATACAAGGGAGAAAATAAAATGATTGAGGAAATAAAAATAGTGTGAAATTCAAATTAGAAAATATTTGTTTCTTCCGAACTGATATACATTAATTTAATTGAATTAAGGTATATTTAATTATATAGATTATATTATTAAATATTACCGGGAGAATTAATGAGCTGGTTATTCGGGTGTTTGTCCCGTGTACCAATTTCTGAAGTTGGATTATCTGAATTTCATACAGAGCCTTTATATTCATACTGCAATAACAATTTATACATAGCAGCCGGCGGTAACAAAAGGCTTCTTAACATTGGGGAACCTGACCTGATGTACCATTTTATTATTTGTGGGTTAGGGATATCATGGGACTGTGAACATATTTTATCCGCAAAGCAATGGGATAAAACATTAGAGGGTTATCCGGATTCACTTAATAAATTAAATGGCCATTTCTGCGGTGTTATAGTAAAGCACAATTCAGTTAGGTTAATTACTGATCTGTTGGGTTTAAGGGAATTATATTTGCTGAATACTGATACCGGTTGGTATTTTTCCACTCGTATGGACTGGCTGATGAAGGTAAAGAGTTGTGAAATAGATTTTAGTATTTTTGCTTCACGATGGCTATGCTACAATCAATTATCCAATAAGAGTATTGTTAAGAATATTATCCGTCTTAACCAGGGTGCATCAGCTGAAATAATTAACAATAAAATTACTATTTCTAACCGAAACTGGGTACCTGAAATATCTAATCCTATTAGTGCTGAAGAGTTCAGAGGAAGATTAAACAAATTAATAGTATTGGGAGAAGCTTCAGGAGATAAAATATCCCTTAGTTTATCAGGGGGAATGGATTCAAGAGTAATTTTATCTATACTTATGAATTCCGGAAGCAAAAACTGGAACTGTCATACATTTCATACTGATTCTCCAAAGGACAGTATAATAGCAGAAAAGATGCTGACCGATTTGAAAATACCTTATGCTTTATTAGGCAGAGACAATCATTATTCTAATTCTGATTTAGATAGTCTCTTTGAATATACCGGAACTACGTTTATGACGCAGTCGGCATTTAATTCTGTCAAGTTGATGAATTATTCAGATCTTTATGAAAGTGAAATCATTATTGACGGAGGGTTCGGAGAGATATGGAGGAGAGAGTATTTAGCATTATTAAATTTGAGGGGGAGGAAATATATAGAAGATAAAAATTATGGTAAAGTTGCCGAATTCCTTAGGCACAATAAGGCAAATATTTTTAACAACGATATAATGAGTATTATGCGGGAAGGGGTCGCAGAACAGATCGGGGATATTTTTAATATACTTCCTGAAGCAGATGAGATAGGAATCGAAAACTGGCTTGACCTATTTACAATTAAAAGCCGGTTAGAGAATTTCTTTGCACCGGAGCAGGCAAGATTAGATAATCTTGTTACTTCATATATGCCTTTTGCTCAATTAAGTCTTCTAAATGATATTCTGAATCTTCCATTAGCGGAAAAGAAAAATAACAAACTGTTTAAGAAAATAATTATTGATAAGTCACCTGCATTAGCAAAGTACAAACTGGTAATGGGAAATATATATTATCCCTTCAGGTTTAGCACATTTCAGAAACGATTATATTCAAAATTAAATTTCCAGTTTATCAAAACCAGTGGTGAAAAAGAATTGGATAAATTTCTGTTAGGTAAGAAAGAATTTATAATGGATTCATTATTATCTGCACCTGTAAAGTCATATTCACCATATAATTATGAAGAAATATCAGAAAAAGTAAATTCATATTATAATGGAAACGGGAGAGATGGGGATTATGTTAACTGGTTCCTGACCTTTGAGGTTTTCAGACAGATAATGGGGGGGCCGAAGTAGGAAGATTGATTTAAAACCTTCGAGGTTTAGGAAAACCTCGAAGGTTTATGAAATGGTTATCCTGCGCGTAGAGCCGAGACTATATTCATTCTGGCTGCACGGGCGGAGGGAAGAAATCCCCCGACAAATCCCATAATGACTGCAAATATCAAAGATGAAGCTATAATTGACGGAGACAATGCAAATGAAAATGCCAGTTCAGAGAATGATGAGAAATTCATTGTTGAGATACTGAAAAACTGAAGGAATGATGCAAGAAACAGTCCTATAGCTCCTCCAATAAGTGCAATAGTAAGTGACTCAATTAAAAAGGCACTTAATACAGCAGTTCTTCCAAAACCGAGAGATCTTAAAGTACCTATCTCAATTGTTCTGTTTGCCACTGATGAATACATAGTAATCATAGCACCTATTATGGCCCCGCAGCTAAAAATAACAGTTATAAAGATTCCCAATATTTTGATAAACCCTGCAAGCATAGCTGATTGCTTTTCATAGTATTGTGTTTCGGTATCATATTCAAACTGCTGAAGTCTTCTGTCGGTATCGAATGCTTTTTTGAATTTATCATAGTTATTAATATTGTCAAGTTTAAGAGTTACAGTTGATACAGTACTGCCGCGTTTAAATGCGGATAATAATTGTACAGCATCTCCCCAGAACTCTGAATCAAACCCGCTTCCACCTGAAGAAAATATACCAACAACTGTCCAATAATCACCCGCGAATTTTACTTTACTTCCAATCTGAGCATCAGGGAAACGTTTATGGAGAGCTTCACCGGCAATCAATTCTCTTAACCCGAATGTGAACATTCTTCCCTGGGTTAGCTTTAATTGAGGACGAAGTTGAAAAGCAGGTTGGTTTACGCCTCTGACAGTTACATTACTCAATCCACCTGTTTTCTTTGATATATTTATAACCACGACAGGTTCTTTAGAAATAATTTGAGTCCCATCAGGATTCTTTGCAATATCAGGAAGAGTGCGAATTGTATTCTGAGTCTCCGGATCAATAATACTTGAAATCTCTCCATTAGAAGATTTCCTTGAAATTTTAATATTATCAGGTGAACCGGTTGCAATCAGAGTTTTTTGAACTCCATAAGCCATCATGAGCACCACAGTGAAAACAAATACTACAAGTGCAATGCCAGTTACAGTAATTCCTGTAGTCAGTTTCCTGGTAGTAAAGTTTTTGAAAGTATATTTAAATGGTATTTTCATTTTTAATTCCTTAATAATTAACCTACAAACCGGAAACCTTCAACGATCTTAGTATTCAGAACGCGCTGAATAGGGAAGGCAGATGCGGCGATTCCAATGAAGAGTGCCGCGCTGATTGCAAGAATAAGGGTAATCGGTTCAACATGAAACTGTGGGAACATACCTTTAGGTATAAACTTTTCAAATGATGCCACCATTGGGTAAGTGAACATCAGTCCGACAAGGCTTCCCAGACATGAAATGAACATAGATTCACCCAGGATGAGACCAACAATATGTTTGCCGCTAAAACCAAGGGTTTTCAGTACAGCATATTCCCTGGTTCTTTCACGCGAAGCCATAATCATAGTGTTTCCGAGGACAAGCATTATTATTCCGATAATCATAAATGACATAACATTCATCGATGTAATAATTGCGCTTGAAGAAGCAATGAAGCCCTGGTTAAATGCACGTTCAGTTTCTGTCTTTGTTTCATCGGGAGAATTTTTGAATAAAGCATCAACTTCATTTGATATTCTTGCTGACTGGTTAGGATCTTTAATTTTAATAGCATACCATCCCACCTCATTAGCTCTGCCTGGCATTTCTTTCACCATTCTTTCATTCAGATAATCCCAATGAAAATACATCCCGTTATCATCAGTAGATTGAAATTTCGGTGTATAGATGCCCCTTATTACAAAATCCCATCGGCCGGGATAAATATCCCCGTCAATAGTCATAACATTCCCAATCTTAAGATTATAATTCTTTGCTATAGCAGGCCCTATTACGCAGGAATTTCTTTCTTTCATATAGGTAGCCAACTGATCTTTAGAAAGAACATATTCCGGGTAGACATCAAAAATATTGTCTGAGCAGGCAATCCTGGCGAAGAACTGAGATTTATCTTTAAATGTTCCTCCGAACCAGTTTTGAAAAGCAACTTCAGTAACTCCGGGGACTGAAGCAATCTTATTATTATAAGAAAGGGGGAGAGGAAAAATAAAAGAAACAGATTGTCTGGCAATAAGCCGGTCAGCTGCAGCAGCTTCAACACCACCATACCAGGCGGTAACAACAGTCCTAAGTAATCCGAAGGCAATAACCGCTATGGCAATTCCCATAATAGTTAGTGATGATCTGAGTTTATGCCTTAATGTATTTTTGAAGATCAATTTTAATATTCTCATAATTAACTCCTTATATAAGGTCTCCTTTTTCAAGGTGGCGAACCAGGTGTGCTGATTCAGCAGCATGAGGATCGTGCGTAACCATAAGGATAGTTTTTTTGAATTCCTTATTAAGTCTATCCATGAGAGTAAGAATTTCGGCAGCCGAAATTCTATCAAGATCGCCTGTTGGTTCATCAGCAACAAGAATAACAGGATCAGTAACAATTGCGCGGGCAATAGCAACTCTTTGTTCCTGGCCTCCTGATAGCTGTTTCGGGTAATGATGGATACGATCTCCAAGCCCGACAATATTCAATGCACTTTCCACATGCTGTCTTCTTTCAGATTTTGAAAGTTTAGTTAGCAGAAGAGGGAGCTCGACATTTTCAAATGCTGTGAGTACGGGAATAAGATTATAGAACTGAAAAATAAATCCCACATTTGAAGATCTCCACTTAGCCAGTCCTGATTCGCCAAGTGAAGCAATATTAGTTCCGGCTACATTCAATGTCCCTTTGGTAGGGCGGTCGATTCCGGCAATAAGATTAAGCAGTGTAGTTTTACCTGATCCGGAAGGACCCATTAAGGCAAGGAATTCACCTTCATTTATATCTAACGTAATATTATGCAGTACGGGGATCTCCATACTGTCGCGCCAATAAGATTTAGATACATTCTGAACCTGTATGATTGCAGACATTGTTACTCCAATTAGAAATTAAAAATTAAAGTCAAAACAACAACCCCCTGGCCCCCTTTACTAAGGGGGAATAGAACATTACGACAACCCCCTGGCTTTACTAAGGGGGAATAGAATATTAAAGTACTTTTACTTTTAAACCATTAGTAATCTTATCTGTTATATTATCAATTACCTTATCTCCATCAGATATTCCGGAAATAATTTCAATATAAGCATTAAACTGGCGGCCTGTAGTAACAAGAACTTCGACAGCCTTATCATCTTTAACAGTATAAACAACATCCTTACCATTCTTTTTAACAACGCTTGTCATTGGAATGATGAGAGCCGGTTTCTTGTCCTTATTTTCTGAATTAGTATCTGCTGTAAGGAATAAAACCTTTGCACTCATTTCCGGCAGCACTAAATTATCATAATTCCTGAATCCAACTTTGACCTGCACAGTAGCTTTTGACCTATCAGCAGTAGGTATGATCTTCGCTACAAATCCATCATAAATTTTACCGGGATACGCATCCAGGATAATCTGACAATCCTGGTTTAGTTTAATTTTCTCAATATTAGATTCAGAGACATCTGCCTCAACTTCAAGTGAGGACATATCGGCCATAGTTACTATAGCAGCTCTGGAAGTAGAACTTGCACCTAAGGGGGAAACAATTTCGCCGATATCAGCATCCTTAGTTAGGACGGTACCGTTAAATGGAGCGCGGATAAGCATATTCTCAATAGCAATTTCCTGTGAATGAATATTAGCTTTAGCCACTTCGATAGATGCCTGGACTCTTAAGAAGGCTGCTTCAGCAGCATCCAGATCCATCTTTGTTGCTGAACCTGTCTTATACAGAGCTTTTTGTCTGTTATAATTATTTTCCGCATTATTTAAATCTGCTTCAATAAGTTTAAGGCTTGCTTTTGTCTGATCCAGCATGGCGCGGATATCATTATCCTCAAGTTTTCCAATTATTTGATCTTTCTTTACTTTATCACCTTCAACAACACCGAGCCAGATTAGCCGGCCTGTTCCTTTGGAAGCAACCGCGGCTTTAGTTTGAGCCACAACATAACCGCTGGCGGTTAATGTCGCATTTGCCTGGGAAGGGGACTGAGTAATTGCGGTAACAAGTTTAACCTCAGTAGTCGTGGCAAAAACGGGCCGAAGGATAAAGAATAAGGCAGCAGCGGCAATAATAAAACCAATTAAATATCCTATTACCTTATTCTTTTTAGAGTCAGGATTAAAGTTTTTTTCTGTTCTATCGATTTTAAGAGAAGAGAGATCCGCGTTTTTGGTTTCCATTTGTAATATTCAAGTATATTATTAAATAATTAAGCGAAAAAAGAAATAAATAAACTTAAGGTATAATAGCAAATATCAGAATAATAAAGTTAAGCAAAAACATAGAATAGATTAAATACTTTTGATAGCTATCACTTGCTATTACTTATGCTTTCAAATTCAATTGTATTTAATTGAGATAATGTAAAATTAAAACGATTCGAATAAATTCAGAAATGAAAATCGGTAAAACTGGTAAATTTACCGGTAAAGTTACTGCGGAAGAAAGAGGCTGTCTCAAAAGGCCTATTGTCATTCTGAGCGAAGCGAAGAATCTGTCTTTTATGAATTATTTGTGAGATTCTTCAGTCGCTTCGCTCCTTCAGAATGACAGTTTAAATACTTTTGAGGCAACCTCTAAAATATAATAGTCAGCCATTTATGCAAATACTAAAACTGTGATTTTTCAATTTGAATGACCCATTTCCCATTTCTATTTATGAACCCTTTTGTGCGGGCATTAGTTTTATTATCAAATTTCTCAGCGTAGGCAAGACCATTATTAAAGCTTTTCAAATTATTAAAATCAAAGCCGGTTACCATCTTTCCTTTAGTATCTATAAATCCACGATCCATAGCGAAACCTTTTTGAACTATAGCCAGTCCATCCTTAAAACCGGAGAAGAAAGCAATTTGATCATCATCTCTTTTAGGCCTTGGGAAATCTTTTATAACTTTCCCATTGGTATCAATTATAGCGAAATTTTCATGATAACCTTTATCCATAGTGCTCACTGCTGCTACTCCATTTTCAAAAGGAAATACCTGGTTATATTTAGGTTCGACAATAATCTTTCCTTCCTTGTCGATAATGCCATATAAATTATTGCTTCCCTGTACAAAAGCCCGTTCATTGGAAAAAGATTTAGGTTCATTGGTAAACATTAAGGGAACTTTCAGAGTTCCGGTTTTGTCAATAAATCCCCATTTGCCATTTTTTTGAACAGCGGCCATGCTATCAGAAAAATCCCTGACATCAGAATAAGTATTATCTCCTATTTCCATTCCTAATACATTCATGAAGCCATAATTGACTCCTTTATTGGTTCTGGCTAATCCTTCTTTAAATACTGTGGTATAGGAATAATCACAAGGGACTTTTTTAATAAGAGTGATTCCAATTTTTGTTATTATTTCAATATGTGCGGGACCTGATTTGGGATCTGCTGCGAGGCCGGGTTTGTAACTTATAGCAAAACCATTTTCAAAATTAGAGCAGGCATAATATTTAAATGGAAGAGCAGCATTACCATCGAAACCTAAATATCCCCATCTTTTTGTTGATGGGTCATAAAGCCTAACTACACTGTCTCTAAAAACAGGAACAGCCATGGGGAATATATATTTGGGTTCAATAACCACCTGACCGCGGGTATTAATAAAACCCCATTTATTATCTCTCATAATCGGGGCTAATCCCTCAGAAAACTCGCCGGTTTCATCTGCCACTACTTTAACTGTTTCACCATAATCTATTACTTTGTCTTTATCTTCCGTTGTTAAAGAAGTAGTTGATTTCTTTTCTTTCTTACTGTTCTTTGAGTCAGCAGTTTGTGCATTAATATTTATTACAATACTAAGGATCAAAATTAAAAACGAATAAAAGAAAGGCTTCATATTTGCTCCTACGTTTATGGCTATTGGCCGCATTATTTATGATATTTAACCCAACAATGAGATTAAATCAATAACGTAAAAATAATCATTTCTTAATATCATATTCCACTATATTTTGTTAAAGTTTGGTAAATGAGTAAATAAGATAAAAGAAAAAATTCCACATAAGAGGATGAGCTGATTAAAAATATCCGGGATAAATATTTATTTTAATATAAACTGTGATATTAAAGTCAGTGCAAAAATATAAATTGATTTATATTTACTCTAAACAAAAAGGAAATACTAATGAAAGCAGTTCAAATTAATTCTTATGGCGGCAGCGAAGTTATTACAATTAATAATAATGCATTGAAACCTGTTCCTGCTCGCGGGCAAGTTTTGGTAGAAGTTAGTGCTGCAGGACTTAATCCTGTAGATAAAGGAGTAAGTGCAGGTTTTGGAAAAGATATGGTTCATTTATCATTTCCCATAACGCTGGGGGGAGATTTTGCAGGAGTGATTGTTCAGGTGGGAGAAGGAGTGTCGGGATTTAAGTTAAGTGATAAGGTTTATGGTCAGGCGCTTTGCCTGAATGGCGGTTCCGGATCATTAGCCCAATTTGTTGCGGCTAATGTTTCCAATTCAGCTACTATACCAAAACATATGAACTTTGTTGAAGCCGCTTCACTTCCTCTTGCAGGTGTAAGTGCCTTGCAGGCACTTGAAGAAAACATTAAACTTAAGAGCGGTCAGAAAATTCTAATTCATGGCGGTGCCGGAGGAATTGGTTCTTTAGCTATACAGATAGCAAAATATCTTGGCGCTTATGTAGCCGCTACTGCAAGCACTGAAAATAAGGATTATGTTCAAAAGTTAGGTGCAGATCTTGTAATAGATTTCAAGAAAGAAGATTTTGAGAAAAGTATAAGTGGTTACGATGCTGTATTGGATTTGGTTGGAGGTGAAACCACAAATAAATCTTACAGTGTGCTAAATAAAGGGGGCATTCTTGTTACTCTTATAGGGAAACCCGATCCGGAGTCAGATAAAAAATATCAGGTAAAGTCTTTAGTTATGATGACTAATACTAATACTAAAAATTTAAACCGTCTGACTGAACTTGTAGATATTGGAAAAATAAAACCACAGATTGATAAAGTGTTTACATTAAGTCAAGCAATCGAAGCTTTTAAACATTTAAGTGAAGGCCATCCACGAGGGAAAGTAGTGGTTAGGATTAATGATTGATCGCTGAAATATTATAAATAGTTTTTAGTGGTTGATAAATTAATAGCCCTGTAAGAGAAAGATCTTACAGGGCTTTTTTAATGATGGCACCCAGCTATACAGTTGATGCTTTTATGGGGTCATTATCTTTAAATTCATCCGGGGCGGGGAGGGGGAGGAAATGAGAAATTGTTTCGGAGTAGCGGAGGGGGTTCTCGTTATCATCCAGAGTAGCAATGAAAAAATGGATCTGGGTTATGCTGTAATTATTTTTAAGAGAAATCATTGATTGCACTAAATTTATTTGGATATCAATTGTTGACTGCGGATTAAACAAATCAATTTTCCCTTGCTGGCAAGATATGTCAAATTCCCCCGGGTCGGTAGATTGTGTTGATCGCGAAATAACCAATGCTACGGAGGTTATATACTTTTCATTTCTATCTGCAATTCCGGGAAGATTTTCAAATCGATCAGCTTTTAGGGATGCAAGATTATTAATTATTTCAATTCTAAGGTTATTTAAGGTGAAACCTTCACCCGGACTAAATTTGGGTTTTCCGGATAAGTCAGTGTAGAGGAATTCCCTGAAATTGGCTTTAGATATTTCCTGGTAAGAGCCGTAACATTCGGGGAAAGTGTTCATCCAAATGTCTTTAATAAATTTAACTTTATTAACGGCAGTGGTAAAGCTGGAAATGAACTTGAACTGGTCCTGATTGAAGACGGATTTTTCGTCTTTCAGTCTGGGTTGCGGTCTGGGACTTCTAGCAGTATAAGAATTATTGTGCCTTCCTTTAAACACAATATTACCCATTTTCCCATGGATTTCGACCGGAATAAGATATTTTAGTTTAGCCATTTGAGACTCCTATGATTTAATTATTAATGAATTAATGGGATGAAGCTGTCCCAAAAGTAATTATAGTCATTCTGAAGGAGCGAAGCGACTGAAGAATCTCATAAATTGATTATAAAATGCAGATTCTTCGCTTCGCTCAGAATGACATATGGGCATTTTGAGACAGCCTCATGACAATCCTAATAAGGATGACAATCTGAAAAAGAACAAATGAAAACCTTGGTTTTTATAAGCTTCGGAAAAGCACCTGAGAGGCGCATGAAAAATGCGCGATCAGGATAAAAAAAGGGTTCTCTCAGGGTACTCTCAGGGTGGGTTGTCTCTCTCTATCAATTGTTGTTAATTATTAAATATTGAGGAAATTATGTCCGGAATGAGACACCTTGCCCTGAAAACCATTAAAACAAAGAACCCCCTCTATTAGTAATACACCCATTTTTGACTTTTTGATCACTTTTGGTCAAAACTGGTTGCAAAAGAAGGAACACCCTCTAATATTAATACATCCACTTTTGCCTTTTTGATCACATAAAAATGTATAAATCGTGAAATAATTTAAAATAGGTGGAATCGTGTGACAGTGAGCACAGAATCGAAAGGTCAATTATATACTTGTCAATTGCTTTGCTAATCCAAGGTGTGTATATTACGGTCATATACAAAATAGATTATTGAAAATGGATCTTAGTGATTGTACCGGATTTGAGTGGGATGAAGGTAATCAGGATAAAAACCTGGTTAAGCATAATGTTAAGTGGTATGAAGCTGAAGAAATATTTTTCAATACACCACTGATTGTCAATCATGATAAAAAACATTCAGGAAGTGAGTCCAGATATTATGCTTTAGGGCATACAAATACAGATAGGGAATTGTTTATAGTTTACACGATCAGGGGTTCTTTAATTAGAGTGATAACAGCAAGAGATATGAATAAAAAAGAGAGTATTATCTATGGAAAAGAATAAAAAAGAAATTCCTGAATTCAGTAATGAAGACGAGGAAAGGGAATTCTGGAACAGTCATGATTCTGTTGATTATATTGACTGGGATGAGGCTGAGAGAACTTTATTCCCTAAATTGAAACCATCCACTGAAACTATTTCTCTAAGGTTAAATAAGGGATTACTCGAGACAGCAAAAGTCCAGGCCAACAAAAGAGATATTCCATATCAATCATATATAAAAATGCTTTTGGCTGAAGCATTGATAAAAGAAGCATCTTCTGGGAAAGAATACTCACCAAACAAGAAGGGACAATAAAAGAATACGACTTAATAGAGGGGATTCTTCGCTGTGCTCCTAATGACAAGGTAAGAAATTGTAAGGGGATGAATCCCCTTAAATTACAATTTATATTTATATTCAATGATCCCAGGCATAAATGCCTGGGCTAGAACATGTCATTTCATTTTCAATAA
>Ga0182027_10001843_pt1 | contig 34650 bp, 26 predicted proteins | sample 712E1DmetaG_FD_121300 | JGI IMG/M metagenome (GOLD analysis project Ga0182027, IMG submission 121300) | Permafrost microbial communities from Stordalen Mire, Sweden - 712E1D metaG (Illumina Assembly) | ecosystem: Environmental > Terrestrial > Soil > Wetlands > Permafrost | place: Sweden...
CGATAATTGTTATTTTTAACAATTATCAGAATTTGAAATCAAAAAATCAAAGAACCTTCTATATGTCCAGTAATTACTGGTATTTTATGAAATTACTTAAAAAACAACGCAACGCTAGTGATCTTAACAAAACAATTCGTTTATTAAACCCACCACCACAATCTATTTCTGCTGTCTATCAGAATTTGGCAGAAGCTTATAACGATTTATATAAATTTCCTGAAGCTTTAAGTTCATTACTTAAGGCTTATGAGCTCAATCCTAACGATACTCTAATGATGTATAAAATAGGAAGCCAATACGATTACAAAATCAAAAATAAACCACTGGCATTAAAATATTATAACGATTTCATGAAAACCCGTCCTCCGAAAAAAGAGAATCAGGGAAACCCTCTCGTTATATCTTACTATGATGTTGCAGAAAGAAGAATCTTAGAATTAAAAAAAGAAAGTAGTTCTAACCGATAAAACTATCACTATTTTCTGCTTTTTAAATTAGAGCCTATTCATCCAGATCCTCAATAATGTTCTGAATCTCCTTTTCCGTCCCCGAAAGCTTATCCTTGCAGAATTTCAGCAATTGTGAGACACGCTTTACCTTGGCTGCCAATTCGTCCACATCAAGCTCCTCGTTCTCGAGTTTCTCGAGGATTTCTTCTATCTCTGCAACAGCCTCTTTATAGGTCAGCTTTTTTTTCTCCATGTTATATTATAAATAATGTGAATTAAGAGTTGAAAAAGAAATTATCAATTTAACCGCAAAGCACACAAAGTGTTACGCAAAGTTCGCAAAGTTTTCTTTGAGTTATTGGCTCATTCTTAGCGCCCTTTGCGGTTTATTTATGTTAATTAACTTCTAAAACAGAAAACAAACTTTCGTCTTAATTTGCCCTTATTTTTACCACTACTTTCTTGACCATATCGCTACCTTCGGCTTTAATACTGGGACGATGACCATCGCTTGGAAAGAAAAGAAAAAACGTGCCAGGTTGTGCCATATAAAATTGTCCGTCAGGACAATTGAAATTGACAACATCTTTAATGTCATTAAAAGGCTCGTTAATAATAGCCTTTGAGAGGGGAACCACACCAATTTTTTCCTTTCCCTTTGCTACATACTGAAGATCTATATACTTCCGATGCGCTTCCCATTTCGTATTTTCCAAATCACGAGGCGCATATTCGGTTACAGAGGCAAAAACGCTATCTCCCGCTATGGGATATTTACCCGGTGCAAGGGTGGCCAAATCTTTTGACTTTAAAAAATTAAATGCCTTATCCCACAATACTTTGTTTTTATGATATTGTATGGCAAATTCCACCTGGTTAATGGAATCGTGTGGTTTGAGCTGCAAACCATTTAACCATTCGCGGCCGTTAAACCATTGGGCAGCCTTTTCTTTGGTCCATGCACTACAGGTTACGGTTTGAGCCATATTGGAACAATAATACATGTTAACTGCTATGATTAGCAAAAATGCGGGTTTTGAAAGTAATTTATTCATAATAAAATATTTAGAGTTAATAAATAGGTAAACAAAAAAATAAAGATAATCAAGTTGGCTGAATTAATCATCTCGATTTATTAATTGTATTTTATTAATAATGCTCGATGCTTTACCATCACTCCATTTATTGTCTATAATATCGCCTGTTTCCAGCTGTCTGGAACTTTTTATCAAAATTCCGTTGCAAAAAGTTAAGGTATAGCCACGTTTCAAAACATACGCTGGGTCTAACAACAAATTAGTGCTCTCAAATTGTGCCAATCGCTTTTTCTCATCTTTCAGCGAGCCCTTTATCAGCAGAATAAGGCTTTTTTGCATTAAACCAAGATTCTGCATACCATGATAGTAATAATGATGCAGGTGCGATTTCACCCTAACACGGACTGTGCTTAACCGTTGATGATTTTTCTTAAGAAATCCCTTCAATGATCTCTGGCTTAAAGTGCCAAGCGTAAGGATACGTTGATTTTCAGCGCTCATTCTAAGTTTGACCAAAGAAATGATATTTCGCGAAAGCCTTGCACTTTCGTCCTTCCAGGTTTGTAGTTGTTCGGAGGCAATGGTCATTACCTGGCTGTTCAATTCGTTAAGATATTCATCGAACTCAGCTACGAGATCAATTATGAACTCTGCAACCGCAGTAGGGGTTTTTAAACTGGTATGTGCTACCAGATCGGCAATGGTTTCGTCGCGCTCATGACCAATACCAGTGAGTATTGGAAGCGGGAACTGAGTGATATGATAGCAAAGCCAGTACGAATTGAAACAATCCAAATCCACTTGTGATCCACCGCCCCTGATGATAATGACTACATCAAACTGGTCAACGGTTTCAAATATCTGCTCTAACGCTTGTATAATTGACTGTTCTGCCTCCTCACCCTGCATGTAAGCTTGAAATAATTTGATATGAAACAAATATCCAAAACGGTTGTCCGACAACTGGTCGACAAAATCACCATAACCCGCGGCTGTTTCTGACGATATAACGGCAACGCGCTGGAGAACTAATGGTAGTTCAAACTCTTTATTAAGGTGAAATACCCCTTCATCCTGCAAGCGCTGTATAATTTCCTGTTTTCTCCGCGATAAATCGCCTATAGTAAAGTTTGGTTCAATATCTTTAATGTTCAGGCTATAACCATAAATTTCATGAAACTCAATACTTACCTGAACCATAATTTTGAGCCCCATTGTTAACCTTTGGCCAGTGGTTGATTCAAAATATGGACGAAGCATTCTAAAAGTAAATGCCCAAATAGTAGCCTTTGCCCTTGCAATAATCTGCTCCGAATCGGACTTTTTTTCAACAAGTTCCAGGTAACAATGGCCACTCTGATTAATATTCATTTCGCTGATTTCACCAATAACCCAGTAAGTATCCGGAAATAATTCACGAATTCCGGTCTTTACCTGGTTATTAAGCTCAAATAACGAAATTGTCTGAGAAGCATCGCTCATGGCTTACAATTTAAGAACTTTTCCTTCTAAGGTCTTCGATCCTGAAAAAATTTTCACAATATACACTCCCCGGGACAATGATGAAAGTTGATTAATCGCTATTTTGTTAAGAAATGTTTTGTTCACGCTTTCCTGTTTTTCAAATAGCTTCCGTCCTGAAACATCGAAAATACATACTTTAACCACCCCTTCAGGAATGGCATCGAATTCCATGGTGAATTGACTGGTAAACGGGTTTGGATACATATTTATGTAACCTGGCCCTGGCTGTTGCAAAGGGTTTAAAGCATATAAAGCGTATTTGAAATCGGGTATGCCATAGCCAAGGATGCTATCAGGCGTTGCATATTGAGACGAATATTGTTGAATTGCCCTTATAATTTCCATATTGCTTTTATCAGGACAAGCCTGCCATAAACATGCAGTAAGCCCTGTAATAATCGGGGCGGAGAATGATGTGCCATTTAACCGCGCAAAAGCATTATTAACAAGCTGAACAACTGTTCCGTTGCCAACGGCCACCACATCGGGCTTAATTCGCCTGTCATAAGTAGGTCCCCTGGAACTAAATGCTGCAGAAAAACCATTAATATCAATAGCGCCCGCCGTCAGCACACTATCTGCATCAGCCGGGGCTGAAATTTGTTTCCATGGTTGATTACCTTCGTTGCCCGCACTAACTACCACAATCATGCCTTTAGAAGCGGCTATGCCTGCAGCTATAGAAGAAATAGCAGTATGTCCGTTCATATCGGCATAAGTATGGCTCAATGATGGGTCATCAAACGTCGTGTACCCTAGTGATGTATTAATAATATCCACGCCAAGGCTATCGGCCAGCTCGGCAGCAGCAACCCAATTGAATTCTTCTACCGGATATTCGGAAGAAGTATCTTCTGACCGAAGCAGCAAAAAACTTGCTTTTGGCGCTGTGCCTTCCAACCAACCAGGTTCAGTGGCTGCTATTACAGATAGCACTTCAGAACCGTGTTGATCTGCAACAAATACATCCCCACCGGCTTTTACAAAATCACGTGTGAGTATAACCCTGTTTGCCATCCAAAGACTATCGAATCCGGTCATATTTCGGGCATTATAAAAACCGGCATCTAGCACTGCAATAAGCAAACCCTGGCCACGAAACCCCTTGCTTTGTAAAAAATTTCCTTTGTGGATAGCAATCTGGCTAAACGAGGGACCATAAAAGTGACTGGAATCAAAAAGAACTGGTGTTGTTTGAAGTTCAAACTTATTTCTTATAACCTGAGCCGATTTAAGTATCTTATTTTGCTGTATATGCTTCACAAATGACACTCCCAAAAGCTTATCCAACAACAATAAATTAGTAGTCCGGACACTCACGGCATTGAACCATTTGGAACGGTTTAAAATTTCAAATCCCATTTTCTTAAGACTATCAATGTAAACCTGACTAACAGGAAGATCATTGATATGAAGTTCAATAGACTGGCGTTGCCTTCGCTGTAGAGCTCTTTGAGAAAGAAATTGTTCCGGATGGGAAAGATCATAGGCATTCTGATTTTTATCCGTTAAACGGATAAGATATACATCAGGGGCCAATTTCTCCTGCGCCTGAGCATAACAAAAATTGAGCAGCAGAAAAAAAGCAATTTTGTAGGATAAAAAATATATGGTTGATTTCAATAGAGTTTATACTGATTAAATTATATTACACGGCTTATGTTTAAATGACTAAGTAATTACTCCAAGTTTCAGGTTTCAAGTTACGGGTTATTTAGGAATTATAAACAAGGAACTTGTAACCAGCAACATAGGTTAATTAATCACTCCCTTCCCGGACCCATGAAATTAGTTTCATCCGGTTCAGGAATTTTTCCCTTCTGCTTCTCAATCTGTTTCAGTAATTCCTGTTCTTTGGCATCAAGTTCGGCAGCATTCAATGCTTCACCATCCTTATATTCAATAGATGTGTCATTCTTTCCGGAAGGATCATAGTGTACCCATTTACCTTCACGTTTATCATCTTTGTAAAGACCTTTCCATTCAGGTTTATTGTCGGGATAATTTAAAATGAATGCCCCTGTTCTTTTTCCATTCGCAAATGAGGTTGACATCTTTAATACACCATTCTCGTAGTATTGCCGCCATATCCCATCACGTACCTCGTTTTTCCATCCCATTTCTTCAGCAATTTTACCATTGGAATAATAACTTATGGATAAACCATTCTTTTTACCTTTTATATAAGTTTCATGGCTCGAAAGGGTTTTGGTATAATAGCTGTAATATTTCCAGGTGCTATCTTTTAAGGAATTCACATAATTGCCTTCGGCAGCCAATGGTCCGGCCTGGTAGTATAATTTAGTCCTGGCTTTGGTTCCTGAAGCATCAAACACCATTTCAGCCTTTAATGTACTATCCTCAAAGTACCGTTTCATAAGGCCCCGAGGTTTATCGTCTTTAAAAAAAGCTGTATATTTCAAGGCTCCTTTCTCGTACTTACCTTTCCAGAAACCTTGTTTCTTTCCCTGCTTATCTGTTTGGTTGAACAAAGTATCGCCCTTCTGAGAAACGCTTTGTGCAATACCTAAAGCACAGTTCAACAACAAAATAAAAATAATTTGATTTCGCATAGTTCAAAAAACTCATGGTCAATAATTGTATCCAAAGTTAAAAAAACAGTTGGATTTCGGAGGATAAACCTTTGAAGAAAACAAATAGCAATTATTTTATGTTAATTAGTGTCAGCTATAAACTCAAATTTTTTGAATCATGAACAAGGAAAATCCATTTTTGATTGGCGAAGTATTAAAAATCATAATTCTAAAATCGTTAACCGAGCGAAGCGAGTTCATGAACGCCATATTAAATAAAGAATCCGTGAATAATCCTCGTTCGATATTGATTATTTATGACATTATGGTCAGCCTTTTATAAAATTTTGATAAACTTTTCCAATAGGTCAAGGTAAAATGATAATTTTACTCCTTTATATGAATGATTAGATTGTAATACTATGATAAAACAATTGTTAATAATACTTAGTATTTATGTTTTAATTGCATTGCCCATCCAGTCACAAGTCTTGAATCCGGTACAATGGAAATATAATGTCGTAAAAGAAAAGGATGGTGACTATACGTTAAAATTTTCTGCTATCATCGACGATAAATGGCATCTTTACAGCCAGAATATACCTGAAGGCGGGCCTATCCCAACCTCTTTCAGTTTCGAAAAAAGTAACAACTACAGACTTATAGGTAAGGTAAAAGAATTATCGAAAGCTGAAGTAAAGTATGACTCCACCTTTTCAATGAAAGTGACAACGTTTAGCAAAGAAGCTGTTTTTACCCAGAAAATCAAGGCCAAAACCATTGAGCCTTTTGTTGTAAAAGGGTCTCTGGAATTTATGTGTTGTGATAACCAGCGATGTCTGCCTCCTAAACGAATTGATTTTAAGTTCGATATTACTGCGACAAACAGTGCTTTGGCTCAGGAACCCTCTGCAAAAAATTTAACCATCGGTTCACCTTCAATTGCCTCCGATAGTAATAAAAAAGTTGCAGTGAATCCTTTACCTGTTAATGAATCGAATCAGATAGATGCTGATGGTTCGCTCTGGCAATTTTTTTTACTTGCTTTCGGGGCAGGTTTTCTTGGACTTTTTACGCCTTGCGTTTACCCTATGATCCCAATGACTGTAAGCTTTTTTATGCGGGATGAAAAGAAAAAATTTGCAGGCATTCTGAAGGGTATCATATTCGGCGTTTCAATCATATTTATTTATACCATGCTTGGGGTTATATTAGCCTTTACCAAGTCAAGCGCTGATGTAACAAATTATATCAGTACCAATTGGATCCCAAATCTAATCTTCTTTTTACTTTTTATTGTTTTTGCCATATCGTTTTTTGGTGCGTTTGAGATTGTCCTGCCCGGATCACTGGCTAATAAAATTGACAGGCAGGTTGATAAGGGCGGATATGCAGCGGCTTTTTTTATGGCGCTTACCTTAGTGGTAGTTTCCTTTTCATGCACCGCGCCATTTGTAGGGTCCATTTTAGTTGAGGCCTCCAGGGGGATTGCCGTAAAACCAATTATAGGTATGTTCGGTTATTCGCTGGCTTTTGCTATTCCTTTCGTGATTTTTGCCATATCGCCTGCGCTCCTGAAGCAGTTAGCAAAATCAGGCTCCTGGTTAAATTCAGTTAAAGTGGTTATGGCTTTTATCCTGGTGGCATTAAGTTTAAAATTTTTGCTGGCTATTGATACTACACATCATTTTAATATCCTTACAAGACCCGTTTTTTTATCTATATGGATTGTAATCTTTGTTATGCTTGGCCTTTATTTCCTGGGTAAGATAAAATTTGCACATGACCGCAATGTATCTCGCCCCGGTGTTTCCAGGTTAGCATTGGCAATCATAACTTTTACATTTGCTGTTTACCTGATCTCCGGTTTATTTGGTGCTTCTCTGAATACGCTTGTCTCAATTCTTCCGGAGTCAAAACATGGATCAAATGCTGACGCAACCAATATTTGCGAACAGCCGAAGTATGCTAATATGCTGGAATTACCTTTTGGTTTGAATGGTTATTTCGATTATCAGCAGGGGATATCCTGTGCGCAAAAACTGAATAAGCCTGTATTACTCGATTTTAAAGGTCATACCTGTGCTAATTGTAAGAAAATGGAAAGTGGCGTTTTCTCCAATCCCGATATATTGGAGCGGTTACGTAACGATTTTGTGATTGTTGCACTTTATACGGATGATGCATTTAAACTCCCCGAAAATGAATGGATAAAATCAACATACGACGGGGAGGTAAAAAAAACAATGGGTGAAAAAAACCTTGATTTTGAGATTGCCAAATTTAACAGCAACACGCAACCTTTATTTGCCATTATCAATATTCAGGGAGACACGTTGACCAAGCCCATGGCCTTTACCATGAATGTGGAGGCATTTAAAAAATTCCTTGATAAGGGGGGAAGCAGAAGTTTATGAAGTGATTAAAAATCGTAAACATATCAGGTTACGTAATTATAGGATTATGTCTAAAACTGTGATAGATATTTATTTATCATAATTAATAACAAATCTCGCTTTATAGGTTTGCTTATGTAGTCGATGCAACCTGCATCAAATGCTTTTTGTCTATCTTCATTTGCGGCGTATGCTGTTTGGGCTATGACCCTTAAATTGGGCTTATGCAGTTTTATTTGACGTGTGGCTTCATAACCATCCATATCGGGCAGGCGAATGTCCATCAATACCAAATCCGGTGATTGGGATATTGCAATTTGAACAGCCTCATTTCCATATTTGGTATGTATAATATTCAGGCCAGTACCGGAAAGAACTTCTTTAATATATGCAGTATTATAGACGTCATCTTCGACAACAAGAATGATTTTACCGAGGAAATGATACGCTTGGGTTTCGTCTCTTAAAACAAGCTCGCGATGATCTGATTGTGATATTTTATAAGGGAATGAAAAATAAAATGTAGTTCCTTTTCCGAATTCAGATTCGAGCCATATTTTGCCGCCTAATAAGCCTATTAATCCTTTTACAATAGATAAGCCTAATCCTGTTCCGCCATACGGCTGTTTTTTTTCATATCTTAATTGGGTAAAGCGCTCAAATATTACATCATATTTATCGGGTGGTATGCCAACACCTGTATCAGACACATAAAATATAAGATTATGGTTGGCATCATACTTGCAGCCGCCTTCAATTTCGCCTGTATCGGTAAATTTAAAAGCATTGCCAATAAGGTTGAGGAATATTTGTTTCAATTTTACTTTGTCGGTAACAATTACATTTCCTGCCGGGTCGCAAAAGGCTTGCAAATTGAACTTAATTTGTTGTTTACCGATACGTTTCTGGTGTTCCTTAAAAAATGCGGTAAGCTCCAAAAATAGTTCATTTAGGCTGCAATCTTCGCTATTAACGGGTAATTGGCCCGATTCAATTTTTGCTATGTCGAGGATATCATTAATAATTTCAAGAAGGTCGTTGCAACGTAGGTTTATAATGTCGGAGAAATGTTCGAGTTTTGGTTTATTATTATAGTTTTGAACTAACAAATCGGCGAAACCCATAATGGCATTCATGGGGGTTCGGATTTCGTGCGACATGTTTTGCAGGAACGAGGTTTTGAGTCGGTCGCTTTCTTCGGCTTTTTCTTTAGCTATACGTAATTTGGCGTTGATTTGATTTAGTTCTTCATTAAGTTTTAAGTATTCTATGTTTTGTGCTTCTATTTCATCTGTTTTTTCTTTTATCAAAAATTCCGCGTGCTTGCGTTCGGTGATGTCTTCGATGATATGATGCACCATATCCACCTGACCGTGATCATCAAAAATGGGGACAAACCGCAATTGCATATGAATAGATTTTCCCCAATTGGTGATATACGGATACTCGCCAAAGACAGTCTGACCTGATTCAACACAACGTTGGAAGGCAGCTGATATACCGGCCTCGATGAGCAGTGGAAATGTCAAGAGGTTTAATTTCATTGTCGCTTCAGCAGATGGTGATCCAAGAATTTGAAGAGCCGCAGAATTTACCTCAAGGATTTGTCCTGACCGATTCACTAATAGGATTCCAACAGGTGCATATTCGTGCAGCAATCTGTAGCGCTCCTGGCTTCGACTTAGTGCTTCTACCATGCTTTTGCGTTCGGTTATATCGCGAGAGTACCCTGTTGTGCCAATTATTATACCTTGTTTATCTATAATTGGAGCTTTAAAAGTCTCGAACCAGCGAATATCGCCTTTATCTGAAATGGGTTCTTCTACTATGTACGGTTTGCCTGATTTTATAACCCTATTATCATCTGCAATATATCCGGCAGCCAGTTCATGGGACCATATATCAAAATCAGTCTTGCCAACAAGGAATTTTGGATTATCCAAACCACATGAATTTGCAAATTTAGTGTTGACGGCAAGGAACTTCCCGTCTCGATCTTTCATCCATAATAAGCCGGGTTGATTTTCGATAATAGCAGATAGGTATGATTCACGTAAGCGTAACGCCTCAATCGCAGACATCATATGGGATTCAGCCTGTTTTCGCTCGGTGACATCTTTTTCGTACGATGACTTTAAAGCATTGTATTTCTGCTGTAAATCCTGTATCTCATTTATGAGCTCCCCGCTGGTTTTATCCAGGTCATTCATCTTTGATTGTTTAATGTGCAAATAGGTTTCAATGGCCTATCAGCAAATTGTTAAAATATTTGCAAGTAAGGCATTATAATTAATTAAAACGATTTAGAAATACTTTTGAGCGTTGAATTAGATGTAAAGTTATATCATAAATGTACAAAATCATTAATCAAATTGCAAAACAACAACGAACAAGATATGAATGAACAGGGATTTTGAACTTGTTTTTTGGTTGTAGCCCCCTCGGCGAAAATTTCGGCTTTCATAATGACATTTATCAGTTCCCAATGAGGTTTTAACCTTCCCGGAGGAAATTGGACCCTTAGCGAAGCTTCCAGCCGCAACCCTTAAACTTTTGCAGACTAACACGGATAGGAGATTGTTGTAAATATTGATTTTACAGTCTTGATTCTATAGTCTATATAAAACTTGTTATCTTGCAAAAAGGGAACAAATCAATTTTTTAGCTTAAAACATAAATTTAACTTTTATGATGATGAAAGAATTTGACCTCGATGGGCACGAATTTATAGAATTGAACAAACTTTTAAAACTATTGAGGATAGTGGGATCGGGGGGTGAAGCAAACATTCTGATCGAAAACGGCGAGGTAATGGTGAACGGAGCCATTGAAACGCGAAAGCGCAATAAGCTAAGAGCAGGAGATATTGTTTTATTTCAGGAAAGTTCCGTTTTAATCCGATAGTTATAACCCCAAGGGATAAATTACTTAATTAATCAAATATTCAAGCTCAAAACCTAGGCGTAGCCGGTTTCGTTGTTTTGTGACGACTTGCCGGTTTTCCGTATTTAGGGTTTCTTTTGCGGGGCCCACCAAGGTTTATTTTCTTGTTTTTTCCCTTTTTCTCATGGAATGCCCCCTGAGATTTAGTTGTTGGGGATGTTTTAAGGTAATCTTTATTGTATAATGTGGTAGGTTTCTCATCTTCCGAAAAAACATGAGAAATGATAAGATTTGCAGGTAACGACTCCATAGGAATTCCCTTGTTCATTAACCGTTCTATTTCTGTTTGAAACAATAGTTCTTTTTCATTAAAGAATGTGATGGCAACTCCGTCTTTATCAGCCCTACCGGTACGCCCTATACGATGAATATAATCGCCGGGCACTTCAGGTGTATCGAAATTGATAACATGGGTAACATCGGTTATGTCCAATCCACGGGCAATGATGTCGGTTGCAATTAAAACACGATGGGTACCTTCCTGAAAGCGCTTCAATGTATTTATCCTGGTATTCTGCGATTTGTTGGAATGAATAACCCCTATCTGATCCGGGAATTTCTTTACAACTTGCTCATACAAACGATCGGCTAATTTTTTTGTACTTACAAAAACAAGTACTTTACTGAACTCATCCTGCGCCGAAAGCAATATTTCCAAAAGGTTAACTTTTGTATTGAAATTAGGAACATGATAAGCCCGTTGTATAATCTTTTCTATTGGTGTACCATGTGCGGCAATTTCGATCTTGATCGGGTTTTGAAAGGAATTCGCAATAAATGCCCCCACATCATTGGTCAAAGTAGCTGAAAACATAAGGTTTTGCCTTTTAGCTGGTAATCTCTCCATCAGGCTGATGATTTGAGCACGGAAACCAAGATTGAGCATTTCATCAACCTCATCAATCACTAATTTTTGGATAGATTTCAACCGCAGTAACCCGCTCGTAACCAAATCAAATAGCCTTCCCGGGGTAGCAACAATGACATCGGCGCCATTAAAAACCAACTGCTTTTGCGTATTGATATTGGTGCCACCATAAATTTCCACAGAACGTACTTGTTTGTATTTAGTTAATTTTTTAACCTCTTCCGCAATTTGGAGCACCAATTCACGGGTAGGAGCTAAAATCAAAATCCGTGGATCTTTTTGGTCCGAAAAAGTCAATTGTGTTAACAAAGGCAGTAAATAAGCAAATGTTTTCCCTGTTCCCGTTTGGGCAATGCCTACAACATCCCTTCCCGACATAACCACAGAAAATGCTTTTTTCTGCACTGGCGTAGGGTATATATACTCCAAATCGGCTAAAGCCTTTAATAAAGGTTTACTTAAATTTAATTCTTCGAATATCAATTTATTAGTTTTAAATTCCGGACGAAGGTAATCTGAATCTGCGGATAGCTAACATACTTTATAAATAATCATGCGAATTAAGGGTAAATACAATAACCTAAAACTTTAGAGTTGTCCAAAAGTTTTGATTTACTACATAGAATGTATTAAATCAAAAAATAAATAATTAACCTAAGTTGCTGGTTACTACTATATCAAAGGCATTCCTTTGGAATTGGATACTAGTTTCTTATAGCATAGCTAAACCATTTGCCAATACTAAAACTTCCCTAATTTCAGTGTTACCCCTGCCGAAAAACCTCTAAGAAAGCTGGCTTTTTCAATGAGATCGTTGCTATTTGCATATTTTAAACGTACATCACTGGTAAAGCGATAATAGCCACCCATAGCCAAACGAAAAAATTTAAGTACATTAATTTCCAGTTCAACGCCTGGCTCTGCAATAAAAAATGATTTGGTATCCTGGACACTACTGGTATTGGAAGCAAAAAGCCCCCAATCATCATTGCTTGATTTAGTTTTATATGAAATGCCCCCTGCCCCCATAACTATTGGTACCGAAATATGAATCGGATACTTTGGTAGAAATATTGGTTCTATGCACAAACCACCGTATCCACCGGAAAAATAGCTATCCTGAGCAAGCCTGTCATTATAGGTTTTTTCACTAAAAATGCCATTGGCTGCTATACCAATGGCTAAACTATGCCCGGCTATAAAACATCCACGCGCACCAACCACCATCCCCGGGATTGTGCCAATTTCCGTATAACGGGCTGTGATGCCGCCATATCCTCCTGCCCCGGCCTTATCGGATTTAAACAAGGTTTTAATTTCCGAGTTATTATTCTCAGGTGGATTTTCCTGTCCGAATAAATATAAATTGGTCGAAACTAAAAAAAATGCTACAAAAAATAATTTTAAAGTTTTCATGAGTAATAGGTTATAAAATATAAGTAGGTTTACTTTTAGATATTAAAATGGGTTTTATCTATAATAGACTAAATAATCTTAAACAGGTTGCGTGCTTTTATCAAAAAAATATAATTATTTTTCATATTTCGATAAAATTTGTTGCTTTGCACTTTTAATAGAATAATTCGTAACAAATGAATTCACAGCATCTTTTCAAATATTCAAAGTCCCATGCTATAGTAAAAAATTATGTTGCATTCCTTCAATCATTTTATTACAGTGAAATTTGTGTGATTGACCCAGAAAATGTCCCCGAAAGTGGGCCGGTAATTTTTGCCCCAAATCACCAAAATGCCCTGATGGACGCTCTTGCAGTACTGTATATTATTAAAAGACAGGCAGTGTTCATGGCAAGGGCCGATATTTTTAAAAAAAAACTGATCAGTGAAATCTTAACGTTTCTGAAGATCATACCAGTCTATAGGATCCGCGACGGGATCAATAGCATGTCTCAAAACGATGAAAGTTTTAATATTGTCCTAAAAGCTTTAGAATACGGGCAGGTTGTTGGCATTATGCCGGAAGGTGGCCATGGCGACCTGCACAGGCTTATGCCCTTGAAAAAAGGTATTTCAAGACTTGCATTTAAAGCCCAGGAAAAAATGGGCAACTCAATGAATGTAAAAATCGTCCCAGTTGGAATAGAATATAGCCATTACATTAATTTTCGAAGCAAATTGCTGGTAATCTATGGTAAACCTATCGAAGTAAATGAATATTGGGACGATTATATCGCCAATCCACCTAAAACTCTTATTATATTGCAAGAGCGGCTTGCAACGGAAATGAAAAAACTCATGCTGAATATTGACAGCACGGAATATTACGATTTGATCGTCACTCTTAAAAATATCTATGCCCGTCGTTTACAAAAAATATTCGAGTTAAGGGATGACTATTATGGCCGCTTTCTTGCCGAAAAAATTATTACTGATAAACTGATAAACCTGGCAAATAAAAATTCCGATATTCTCAAGTCTTTACAACCATTAGTGACCGAATATTGTAATGGTATGAAAAGATTAGAACTTCGCGATTGGTTATTCGATTTTAAAATGCCTAAGACAAAAACAGTTTTATTCGATGCTCTGAGATACCTTATTTTTTTGCCTTTCTTCCTGATAGCAATAACTGTAAACTTTATACCTTATTATATTTCAGTCCATTTCTCAAATCGAATTGAAGATACACAATTCCGCAGTTCATATAAATTTGTGGTTACCCTGGTTTTGTTCCCTGTTTTCTATTTGCTCTTGTTAATTTTCCCATTGCCTTTAATATTCAAGTTATTAGTAATTATCACAATGCCGATATTTGGGGTATTATCCTTCGATTATTTTATTTTGTTAAAAAAATTATGGGCTAAAATTCGATATTTCAAAATGATGAGAGAAAATAATTATGAACTTACAGGATTAAAGCTGGTTCGTAATCAAATCATACATAAATTAGACGATATTTTTCAATCATAATTCAATGCGTTCATGGCTACTTCATTTCAGGGTAAAACGATTTGGATCACAGGCGCTTCTGCCGGAATTGGCGAGTCGCTTGCTTATGCATTTGCAAAACATAATGTCAAACTGATCCTTTCAGCCCGTCGTAAAGACGAACTTGAACGTGTTGCTGCACATTGTCGGGAGCTAGGGAGCGAAAGCTACATATACCCTTTCGACCTTTCTGTACCATCGCAAAACGAAGCTGTATCAGATGAAGTGCTAAAGAAATTCAAGTATATAGATATACTGATAAACAATGGGGGAATGAGCCAACGCTCCTTGGTAGCAGAGACTCCGGTTGAAGTTGATCGTCACCTCATGGAGGTTGACTTCTTTAGTAATGTCATCCTCACCAAAAAAGTATTGCCTTCGATGGTTCAACGCCAATCAGGACACATCGTGGTAATCAGCAGTGTTACCGGAATATTTGGTTTTCCCCTGCGGTCGGCATATTCGGCGGCAAAACATGCATTGCAAGGTTTTTACGAAACCCTTTGGGCCGAACTTCACCATCAAGGTATTAATGTGACTATAGCATATCCTGGCCGTATCCGTACCAACGTTAGCATTAATGCCTTAACAAATACAGGTGAACCTTACGGAATAATGGATCACGGGCAAGATAAAGGTTTGAGTGCCGATAAATGTGCTTTAAAAATTGTTAACGCAATAAAGCATAAGAAAATAGCAGTCTATATTGCCGGTAAAGAATTAGTATTGATTTATCTCAAACGTTATATTCCTTACTTTTTTTTCAAACTGGTAACAAAGGTTACCCCAACATGATAAAATCTTTATTATATTTATGATATACTAAATTTTAATAATTAATGGGTAACATTATAATAAGCGGGATTCAACAGGTTGGAATTGGTGTAACCAATCTTCATGAAGCATGGAGATGGTACCGGCAGCATTTTGGGATGGACATCAGAATTTTTGAAGAAGAAGCTGTCGCTAAACTTATGCTGCCTTATACTGGTGGAAAGCCCAGACGTCGTCATGCTGCGCTTGCAATAAACATGCAGGGTGGAGGTGGCTTTGAAATTTGGCAATATATGGACAGAATTCCCGAAAGCCCAAAAAGTGAGATTATGTTAGGTGATTATGGAATTTTTGCCGTTAAAATAAAAAGTCGCGACGTAAAGCAAAACTATCAGGACTTTCTATCTCAGGGATTAAATGTTAGTCCACTAAACAAGGACCCTCAGGGACAGGATACCTTTTTTGTACAAGATCCATACGGAAATTATTTTCAAATTGTAAACGGAAATTCCTGGTTTCAAGATGAAAATAAACATACAGGCGCCGCTTTTGGTACATTAATCGGTGTATCTGATATAGAAAAATCAGTACATTTCTATAACGAAATATTGGGTTATGATCAGATAGTTTATGATTGCACCGGTTCATTTCCGGATCTTTTATCATTACCTGGGGGCGAAAATACCTGCAGACGGATTTTATTGAAACACAGTAAATCGCGTGTAGGGGCTTTCAGCCGTTTATTAGGCGACAGCCAAATTGAACTATTTCAGGTAAAAGACCGGCAGGCAAAAGGTATTTTTAACGACCGTTTTTGGGGCGATCTCGGGTTTATACACTTATGCTTCGATATTAACGGCATGGAACAACTGCGCGAAAAATGCAACACTTTTGGCCATCCATTTACAATAGATAGTAGTCAAAGCTTTGATATGGGTGAAGCAGCAGGCCATTTTTCATATATTGAAGACCCTGACGGAACACTCATCGAGTTTGTAGAAACTCACAAAATACCTCTTTTGAAAAAACTAGGATGGTATTTAAACCTACAGAAACGAAATCCTGAAAAATCTTTACCAGGCTGGATTGTAAAAGCTCTTGCTTTCAATAGGGTGAAAGATTAAAACCGCTATTTAGGTTGTTTAGACTATAGGCTAAAGATAGATAGCTAATCCAAATAGATAATTATAATTCTTTTAAATCGCCTTCTCCTATAGTCTAATAGTCTACAAGCTATCTACCCGAGTAGATACAAAATACTTATAAAACACTCTTTACAGGTACTTTAAAAGCAAGGCCTTAAGCTCTTCATAATTTTGTACCACAGGAAACTGCGGACAATCATCAATAACATTTTGCGGAGGACGGAATAAAATACCGGCATCAGCCTCTTTTAGCATACTAACATCATTGTACGAATCACCAAACGCTACAACCTGGTATTTTAAACTTTTCAAAGCTTTTACAGCCTCGCGTTTTTGATCTTTCTGGCGTAAATTATAATCAATTACCATCCCATCATTGGAAATGGTAAGATAGTTACAAAACAAAGTCGGCCTGCCGAGCTGGGCCATAAGTGGGTTAGCAAACTCAACAAAAGTGTCCGATACAATTACAATTTGTGCCATTGACCGAATCCAGTCAAGCATTTCTTTAGCTCCTTCCAAGGGTTCAATAGTGGCAATAACATTCTGAATGTCCTTAAGCGTCAGATTGTGTTGTTTAAGTATCGATATCCTACGCTTCATCAGCACATCATAATCGTTAATATCGCGGGTAGTAAGCTTTAGTTCGTCAATTCCTGTTTTTTTTGCAACATTAACCCACACTTCCGGAACCCAAACCCCTTCTAAATCAGAACAAAAAATATACATGTCAAATTAATTCTTATTTAAAATTTTTAATCAAATACCCTTTAAATTTATTATAGTCATTCTTCATTGCTACCATAATTTCTTCTTTTTCATCAAGATTAGCAAGACTGGGAGGCAGAGCAGGGTCTATATGAAGAATTTCATTTATTTCTTTAGGAAATTTAGCTGGATGCGCTGTTTCCAATGTAACCGTAAGCTGATCATGAAAATTATCAGCCGGATTGTTATTAAAAAATTGCAATAAGCCTGCCCAACCTACAGCGCCATGTGGTTCCAAAAGTATTTTGTGACGTTCGAAAACGTTTTTAATAGTAGTCTTAGTTTCATCATCCTTGATGCTCACAGCATATATATCGGATTTAAGTCTTTGTACATCGGGAGGTTCAGATATATTACCCTTTTCGTCCATGACACCACCGTAAAGGTCAATAATACGGGCCATATTACTTGGATGACCCACGTTCATAGCGCTTGATATGCAATTGCGCGAAGGAACTATAGTTTTATAACTACCATCCTTGAAATATACAGGTACTTCATCGTTTGCATTAGTGGAAACGACAAAGCGCTTCACCGGTAATCCAATATGTTTAGCTATAATTCCACCCATAAGGTCGCCAAAATTGCCCGATGGAACTGAAAATATGATTGAATCATTTTTATCTTTGGCCAGTCGGGAGAAAGCATAAAAATAATATACCGACTGTGGCAATAAACGTCCGATGTTAATTGAATTTGCCGAAGACAGTTTCAGGTAATTGAGGTCTTGATCGCAGAACGCCATTTTTACTATTGCCTGGCAATCATCAAATTTACCGTCAAGGGCAATCACTGAAATATTTTTGTGCAAGGTTGTCATTTGCTTACGCTGACGATCAGTTACTTCAGTTTCGGGAAACAGAATTACCACTTGTATATTATCGAGCCCGTAAAAAGCATTGGCGATGGCGCTCCCTGTATCGCCTGAAGTAGCCGTAAGAACAAGCATTTTTCGATTTTCACGACGTAAGAAATATTGCATAAGCCGCCCCATCATTCGTGCAGCGAAATCTTTAAAAGAAGCCGTTGGCCCCTGGTCGAGCCGCATCAAGTAGTTCCGGTCATATACATGTTCAAGGGGAATATCAAAGTCATAAGCGTCTTTTACGATGGCCATCAAATCATTAGAAGGAATTTCATTTTGTAAAAAACGGTTAACAACCTCGTATGCGATCTCATAATATGGCTTTTTACTAAATTCCAAAATTTCATCTTTAGTCAATTGAGGTATTCGTTCGGGCATATACAAACCTCTGTCAGGTGCTTGGCCTTGCAATAACGCCTCACGAAAACTAATTTTTTTAGATTGATGGTTGGTAGAATAATAAAGTATTGGTTGTGACATCTTTATTGATTTAATAATAAATTCTAAATTTTTGCTACTGCCTACTGCTGATTGCCCACTAGCGACTATTTTCTATAAATTCGCCACCCGGATAACATCGGCAAATATCCCTGCTGCCGTTACTTCTGCCCCTGCCCCGTATCCTTTGATCACCATTGGCAATTCTTTGTATCTTTCAGTAGTAAGGATAATAATATTATTGCTCCCTTCAAGTACGTAAGCCGGATGATTAGAATCGACCTCGATAAGTTGGACTGTTAATTTACCGTCTTGGAAACGGGCGACAAAACGCCAGCGTTTACCTTGTTTTTCCAATTCTTTGCGGCGTGCTTCAAAGTCAGCATCAAATTTTTCAACTTTTGCCCAGAATTCATCGAGAGAACCTTCAAAACAATCTTTGGGTAAAAATGGCTCTACATTAATCTGTTCCTTTTCGATTGCATAACCCGATTCACGTGCCAGGATAAGAATTTTGCGGACTACATCTGTGCCGCTCAGGTCAATTCTGGGGTCAGGTTCGCTATAGCCCTTTTCTTTAGCGAGTCGTATAGTTTTGCTTAATGGTATATCTGCGCTGATAATATTGAAAATAAAATTAAGCGTACCTGAAAGTACTGCTTCTATTTTCAGAATTTTATCGCCACTCATTATCAAATCATTGATAGTATTAATCACAGGTAGACCCGCACCAACATTGGTTTCAAACAAAAACTTTACTCCACGCACCTGTGCAGTATCTTTAAGCTGCCTGTAATTTTTATATTCCGATGAACAGGCGATTTTATTGGGTGTAACTACAGAAACGTAGGAGTTCAGCAAATCGAGATAGTGCGAGGCCGGATCAGGATGCGCCGTACAATCGATAAATACGCTGTTGCGAAGGTTAAACTCTTTTATTTTAGCAACAAATGCATTAAGGTCTATCGGTTCACCTTGCTTTTCAATAGTCTGAGTCCAGCTTTTGAGGTTTATCCCATCAGTGTCAAATAGCATGTGATCTATATTGGCAATACCCACAACTTTCACCTTCAATTTCCTGTTTTCAAGCAGCACCGGTTGTTGCTGTTGAATTTGATTTAATAAGGCACCGCCTACCACACCTGTACCAACGAGGAAAACATTTAACTCTTTGTATTTCGAAAGGAAAAAACCTTCATGAATGGCATTTAAAGCTTTTTTTAAACTTTCTCTTTTGATGACCAAAGATATGTTCAACTCAGACGAGCCTTGTGCAGAAGCAATGACATTAATACCATTATGATATAGCGATTTAAAAAGGTTTGCTGAAATACCCGGTGTGTTTTTCATGCGTTCGCCTACAATGGCGATCACAGAAAGGTTATCTTCTATTGTAACTTTGATTTCGTTTCGAAGATATACTTCAGTTTGAAATTCCTCTTCAATGACATCCTTGGCTTTCCGGGCATCGGCAGGAACTACAGCAATACAGATCGAAAATTCGCTTGATGCCTGAGTTATAAGAATAACATTAATCTTACCTTTGGCCAACGACCTGAAAACTCGCATGGAAATTCCTGAAACACCTACCATTCCTGCGCCCTGGATGGTAATGAGAGAAATATCATCAATGGAGGAAACCCCTTTAATTAATAATTTAGGGTCCTTATCAGAAACCTCTCTACTGATAATGGTCCCCTTAGCCGCTAGGTTATGAGTATTTTTAATAACAATGGGAATATTCTTTTTATAAACCGGATAAATTGTAGGTGTGTAAACAACTTTGGCACCAAAATGCGATAGTTCGATAGCCTCTGCATAAGTTAAGGAATCAATTGCGTAAGCTTTCGAAACTTTCCTGGGATCGGCAGTCATAAAACCGTCAACATCAGTCCAAATTTCAAGTATAGATGCATTCAAAACTGAGGCTATGATGGATGCTGTATAATCCGACCCTCCTCGGCCAAGTGTTGTAGTTTCGTTTATTTCATTACTGCCAATAAACCCTGGAATTACTGGAACATGGTCAATCACCTTAAATTGCTCAACAATAAGTGATTCAGTGAGATCAAAATCAACCTTTGCCGAACCAAAATTAGAGTTGGTCCGAATAAATGTGCGGGCATCGTAAAATTTACCCTTCTCTAATACCTTACTGATGATATAAGCCGAAAGCTGTTCACCATAGCTAAGAATCAAATCTTGCGTTTTGGGTGTTAACTCGCGCAATAAAAAAACCCCTTTTAAAATATCTTCAAGCTCATGAACCAATGATTTTACATGCACAAGGACAGAATCCTGATCTTTAGCCCCGATAAGTGATTTTACAACGTCAAAGTGGCGATGTTCAATATTGTTGAGTTCATTTTTATATGATTCAATCCGTTGCATAGCTAATGTAGCAATGGTGATAAGCTGATCGGTTATTCCGCCTAATGCAGAAATGACAACTATGCAGCTTTCCTGCTGTGACTCAATAATTTTCTTCACCTGAAGGATATTCTCATGTGAACCAACGGATGAACCACCAAATTTTAAAACTTTCATAGCAATGCAATGTTAGGATTATCCCAAAGTGAAGCCCCTACAGGGTTTTATATTGCGTTCTTTTTAACTATTCTACTCATCAAAAATTTAAATTAGAAATTAATAGCCCTGCCCTCCTTTTGGAAGGTTAGAAGGGGCTTTTTATACCTGTGCACTATCTGCGACTGCACTAGGTTCGATTTTCTTAATTAGTCCCTGTAATACTTTACCTGGACCAACTTCAATAAACTCAGTTGCGCCATCCCTTACCATATTCTTAACTGTTTGTGTCCAGCGAACCGGGGCAGTCAATTGGGCAATCAGGTTTTTCTTAATATTTTCAGGGTCGCTGAAAGGTAATGCATTTACATTCTGATATACAGGGCATTTTGGCTTTGTAAACTTGGTTTCATTGATGGCTTTTTCAAGTTCTGCGCGTGCAGGTTCCATTAATGGGGAGTGAAATGCACCTCCAACAGGAAGTTTCAAAGCACGTTTAGCTCCAATCTCCTTCAGTTTTTCACAGGCAATATCAATACCTGCTATGCTCCCAGAAATCACAAGTTGACCTGGACTATTATAATTTGCAGGAACCACTACTTGAGGTATTGCAGCACAAACGTCCTCCACAATTTTATCATCAAGGCCAAGAATGGCAGCCATAGTTGAAGGTTCTTTTTCACAGGCTTTCTGCATTGCCATAGCACGTTTAGAAACCAGTATCAAACCGTCTTCAAATGAAAGCGCACCATTGGTAACCAAAGCCGAAAATTCACCTAAAGAGTGTCCTGCAACCATATCAGGTTTGAAATTTACACCCAATACTTTGGCAAGGATAACCGAATGCAGAAAAATAGCAGGTTGAGTTACCTTAGTTTGTTTCAAGTCCTCGTCAGTACCGGAAAACATCAAATCAGTAATACGAAATCCAAGAATACTGTTTGCTTTTTCAAATAAGTCCTTAGCTAAAGCGGATTTGTCATACTGTTCCTTGCCCATTCCAACATACTGAGCACCCTGACCCGGAAATACATAAGCCTTCATACTTTCTTTTTTTGTTAGACGACAAAAATAATCATATATGCATTAAAACCCCAACTTTTTATATAAAGTTACTGTGATTAATACCTTAGTATTCATCAAAAATTCTAATATATAGGATTTTAAATCATTGAATACTATTATGTAATTTAAAGTGTAAAAAAAACATTTTATAATTAACGTTTCGTTTACTAATATTGTATTTCTAATTTTTTTCAGAAACTTAAAACACTAAGAACATGATTGATCTTAAACAATTCGACATTTGGTTTGTAACCGGAAGTCAACATTTATATGGACCTGAAACTTTAAAAAAAGTAGCTGAACATTCCCAGGAAATTGCTGCATTTTTTGATAAATCTTCAAAGATCCCTGTGAAAGTAGTTTTTAAACCTGTAATGAAAACTCCTGAAGAAATCACAAATATTTGCATCGAAGCGAATACTGCAAAAAATTGTATCGGGGTAATTACCTGGTGCCATACTTTTTCACCTTCTAAAATGTGGATTAATGGCTTAAAAATATTACAAAAGCCTATATTACACTTACATACTCAATATAACCGGGATCTCCCCTGGGGTGAAATCGACATGGATTTCATGAACCTTAACCAGGCTGCCCATGGCGACCGCGAACATGGTTTTATCATGACCCGCATGCGCATCAACCGCAAAGTGGTGGTTGGACATTGGCAGGAAGAAGATGTGCAGGAACGTATCGGGATTTGGACACGCGCAGCTGCTGCATGGTTTGATTTTCAGGGTGGAAAATTTGCCCGTTTCGGCGATAACATGCGCGAAGTTGCTGTTACCGAAGGCGATAAAGTTGAAGCCCAGATTAAATTTGGCATTTCGGTCAATGGTTATGGTGTAGGAGATATTGTTAAGATAATAAATGAAGTATCGGATGCCGAGATTGACAAACTGGTAAAGGAATATGCTGATATTTATAAAATTGCCGATGCCGGAAAGGCTGGCGGTGCACTTCACCAGAATGTTCGCTACCAGGCCCGTATAGAACTTGGTATTAAATCATTTCTTGAAAGTGGCGGATTTAAAGGCTTTACCACTACCTTCGAAGACCTTCATGGTTTAACCCAGCTTCCTGGTTTGGCATCGCAGCGCTTGATGGCTGCTGGTTATGGTTTTGGCGCCGAAGGCGACTGGAAACATGCAGCAATGGTTCGTGCATTGAAAGTTATGGGAGAAGGTCTGAAAGGTGGATGTTCCTTCATGGAAGATTATACATATCATCTCAACCCTAGTGGTATGAAAGTGCTTGGCGCACACATGCTTGAAATTTGTCCTACCATTGCCGATGGTAAAGTTAAACTCGAAGTTCATCCGCTTGGTATTGGTGGAAAGGCTGATCATGCACGTCTTGTTTTTAACGTACCTGCTGGTCCTGCTATTAATACAAGCCTTATCGACATGGGCAATCGTTTCAGAATGATAGTTAACTCTGTCGATTGTGTTAAACCTGATGCTGATTTACCAAAATTACCTGTAGCCCGTGCGCTCTGGGTTCCACAGCCGAATCTTAAAATAGGCGCTGCTGCATGGATTTATGCAGGAGGTGCCCATCACACAGCATTCAGTCAGGCAATTACTGCTGAATATATCGAAGATTTCTCCGAAATGGCAGGAATTGAATTCGTTCATATTGGGAAAGACACTTGTCTCACCGATTTCAAAAAAGAACTTCGATGGAACGAAATGTATTATATGCTTGCTAAAGGGTTGTAGTTTATTGCTGGTCTCGCAGAATTGACGGTGAGCATAGACTAATATATCAAATTAAAGGTGATGAGTTAATTACCTTGAAATGTAGATTTTATTACGATTAAAAATAAAAAACGCGTGGTGACACGCTGTAATAAACCCATGTATGTTATCGTCATAGGTATAATTTATTATTTTACAATTTAATTATATGAAGTCTACCAGCCTTTTAATAATCCTAATTTATATAAGCCTAAACTCTTTAGCACAGGGGGTCAAAGGTACTATTACCGACGAGAACAAACAGCCTATCCCATTTGCAACAATATATATCGAAAACCTGCAAACAGGCGTCATGGCAAACCTTAACGGGGTATATGAAATAAGCCTTAAACCTGGCAACTATAAATTAACTTTCAGATCATTGGGGTTTAAGCCTGTTACAAAAGATGTTGAGGTACAAAATGCATTCGTAACGTTAAACATTACACTTTTGACCCAGGCTTACTTAATGAAAGAAGTTACCATTACAGCTGATGGTGAAGACTTAGCATATTCAATTATGCGTAAGGTAATTGCCTGGTCGAATTTTCATTTGAACCAGGTTCAGCATTATCAATCGGAAGTATATTTGAAGGGTACCCTTATTATTGACAAAACACCTAAGTTGATAGAGAAGTACGTCAATTTAAAGGCTAATGACAACCAAATAAAACTTAAAAATGGTGAAATTTTTGTTTCAGAGTCAATGAACGAGATAACATTTGATGCGCCCAATAAATATACCCAAAAAGTAAAGTCTATACAGTCGAGTTTCCCACAAGATGGAAATAATCAAGGATCGCCAATGGGTTATATAAACTCTAGTTTTTACGCATCCAATGTGCTGGAGTGTATTTCCCCATTATCTCCCCAGGCGTTTTCTCATTATAAGTTTGTTTATGAGGGGTTTAGCCAGGAGGGCGATTTTATTATCGATAAAATAAAAGTAATACCTCGCAGGAATAGTCAGCAGCTTTTCAGTGGTAATATTTACATTGTAGAACAATACTGGTGTTTGAATTCGGTTGATCTTTCTAACGAACAGTTCTGGGGAAAAGTTAGCATTAATCAGTTATACACAGCGGTTAAAAGTGATGCATGGCTGCCTGTAAGCCACAATTATTATATTGATGTTTCAATGTTAGGTGTTATATTGCATTTTAAATATGTGGCTTCAGTAAAATACAGTGATATACAGATTAACGAGCAATTAAAGGGCCCAATATTATTGAAAAAAGAGGTAGTGCCTATTGTTGAAACAACTGAAAAGAAAAAGTCTAAAAAAGAAGAAGAACTGGAACAGCTTCTTGCAAAGGACAAGCTTAGTTATAAGGATATGAGGAAAATAGTTAAGGCCGCCCGTGAAGAAGAGAAAAAATCAAAGTCGGACACAGCAAAATCTCATGAGATAAAAGATGCACAAAATTATGTTATAAAACGAGAAATTGTAAAACGCGATAGTTCGTATTGGGCTTTATATCGGCCGGTTCCGTTAACAATGGAAGAGCTAAAAAGCTATCACCAGAAGGATTCTATGATGTTCAAAACTAAATCTGCCAACGATACTATTCCTAAGAAAGGGAAAACAAAGAAATTAAAACCATTAAACCAGGTACTTTTTGGATATAAATGGCATACAAAAGATACATTAATAGAAGTGAAGTATCATGGTTTATTGAATCCTAAATATTTGTCGTTTAATACTGTGGACGGCTGGGTATATAATCAAGGCTTTAGTATCTTCTTGAATATTGATTCGGTCCACAGTTTATCCTTATCTCCAAAAGTTGGATATGCTTTTAACCGCAAAGCATGGATATGGAATATCGACGGCCATTATCAGTATGCCCCAATGAGGAGAGGGCAACTCTATTTTAATGCCGGAGTTTTTTCCAGTGATTTTAACCAGGAATCAGGCATTAACAAACATATTAATTCCATTGCCTCGCTTTTTTTCCGAAGGAATTATATGAAGCTTTTTGAGAACCGATGCTACAACCTGAAGAATGAAATTGACCTTGCCAATGGCTTACAATTGAGTGCATCGGCAAGATACTTTGAGCCAACAGTTCTCGAAAACCATAGTGATTATTCATTCTTTTACCGGAAAACCCGCAATTACACATCAAATGTAGCGGATAGCGCTTATTTATTGCAAACGCAGAATAAGAATTATAAGGGTTTTGCTGTATCTCTTGGGTTGAATTATACTCCGGGATCCTATTATCGTATTGTGAAAGGTGTTAAAATTATGGAACAATTCAAATACCCTACCTTTAGCGTCAATTATACAAGAGGGTTAAATGGCGTTTTTAGCAGTAATTCATCGTATCGCTACATTTACGGAGGAATAAACCATGATATATCTTTAAGAAATCGTGCCAGCTTGAGTTATATGCTGACTTATGGAAAATTTTTCGATGTTGACCAGATACACTTTTCCGAGTATAAGCATTTCAATACTCAACCTTTGCCGGTTATGGTCGGGGGATTTGACAGGTCGTTCCAGTTACTCGATTATTATAAATACAGCACGTTTGACCAATACCTTGAAGGGCATATACATTATAAAACCCAGTTATTACTGTTAAAGCGTTTGCCTTTGATAAGTCAACGAATATGGACCGAAAACATTTATCTCAACTACCTTAATACTTCATCGTTAAACAATTATTTGGAACTGGGTTATGGTTTGGGAAATATATGGGCTATAGGCAATGTAGGTGTATTTACGTCATTTGAAAATGGGAAATACCGGTCGGTAGGAGTGAAGGTAAGTATAGGAATAAGGGACTAGAATGATTTAAGCAAAGTCGAGGCAGTCTCAAAAGGCCATTTATGAGGCGTAGTCAGGAGACTACGCCGAGCACATCGCTCTGGACATCAAGCCGGAGCGCTTAGCCTAGTCTCCTGACTACACTCGATTTCCTGACTTTTTAGACACTCTCTTAAGATTAGCTCAGATACTATCAAAAATTTACATTGACACCAATTTTTGCGCAGGAATAATTGAGGTTTAAATTACGGCCATTTGCGCTTGCATTTGCGCTTGCATAGTCTCCAGCTAAATAAATTTGCGGATTAAACTTATAATTGTTGATGCTAAACCCTACCTGAAAACGTGCGCCAATAGTAGAGGCGTTATATTCTTTAAAAGTCATGTTATGAAAAAACGGGCCGGCACCTATAAAAATTGAGTGCTTTCCTATAGCATTTAGCGGTATATGGAAATTGACCAAAACGCCTGTGGAAAGTCTCCAGAAATCATAGTAATAATCGCCAATAGTTGTTGTAACATATTTAGGGGCCATTACTCCCTCAACAAGCCATTGAAATTCCCAATTTCTGTATATTTTATAGCCCAGGGTTGTGTGTAAACCATAATTCGCGTAAAGTCCATTAACGCCAAAAACTGTTTCACCTGAAGGAAGTTCTCTATCTATATAATCATTTACATCCTTAGGATAAAAGAAACCTATGTCAATCCCAGCACCAAAACAGACGCGTTGTTTTCTGGGCAGTTCTTGTGATTGCATATTGATGCACAAAAATAAAGCAGTTAATAAGCTACATATAGTTTTCATAAAGGTTTGTTTGGTTAAGTTATTACTGAGCATTTTCAGGGAGTAAAATTAAAAATTATTGAATATGATTCAATAAGTCCGGTTTCTTTTATTCCTCTTTTATCATAATCAGCATCATCTTGAAGCGTTCAATAGCTTTCAATTTATGGTTAATGTTTGCTGGCATAATATGCGAATTAAGGGTTGGAATTTTTGCCACAAAGACACTAAAACACAAAGTATCACAAAGTTATTTTTAGTGCAACTTAGAGTCTTTGTGACTTAGTGGCAATGATTTACAATTTTTAACTCTTAATTCGCATTATTCATAAAAAGTTGAGCCGGTTTCACTTGCTCTTAAAAATGAAGTGAATAAATACGAAGTTGCAGACAATTTCTCAGCGCTTCTCCGTATATAATCACTCTAAAATTATGTATTTAAAACCCTGATTGTCATATCCATTATCGGTTTTGTATGGCCTTTGCACAATCAAATAAAAAAATCGGCAATACTTCGAAATAAATCGTATATTTGCGGCTTAATTTTGAATTTATAGAAACGACAGGGTTGATTTCCTGATGCATTGCTTCGTTCAGTTGTAACAACTCCTAAAGTTTCAAAATCCATTTATAAACTAAAAATATAACAATGAAAATTCGAGTTTTATTAGTAATGTTATTGGCCGTTGGAATTATTTTGCCGACTAATGCGCAAAAAAATAAAGAGCCTAAACCATTGAAATTAGAAACCAGGATGGATTCTATAAGCTATTGCCTCGGTGTTTTATATGGAAGTAACCTGATGAAATATGGGTTTACCCAGATACAAACCAAACTAATGGCCACTGGTGTCGATCAAATGCTTACAAAACAAACACCTTTATTTGATGAAGCGAAAGCTAACGAAATTGTTAGTAAATACGCAGGAGAACAACAGAAACTTAAAGGCGAGAAAAACCTTAAAGACGGAAAAGCCTTCCTTGAAAAAAATAAAACTGGAGAAGGTGTGGTCGTGCTACCTAGTGGTTTGCAATACAAAATCATGAAAGAAGGAGCTGGCCCTAAACCGCAACTTACGGATAAAGTAACTGTGCACTATCATGGAACTTTAATTGATGGGAAAGTATTTGACAGTTCAGTAGAACGTAAAGAGCCTATACAACTCAGTGTGAATGGTGTAATTGAAGGATGGAAAGAGGCGTTGCAATTAATGCCGACAGGATCTAAGTGGCGTTTATTTGTTCCATCTGAGCTTGCTTATGGTGAAAACCCTATGTCAGGCGGCCCCATTGAACCTAATATGGTATTGCTTTTCGATGTTGAACTTATCTCCATCGACAAGAATGCACCGGAGGAAAAGCCCCTACCAGAGGTTCAAACTCAACCGGAGGCCCAACCTCAAAAATAATAAGTAAAATAGAAATATTAATTTTGTATTTATTTAAAAACCAATTTACCATGAAGAAAATAACAGGTTTATTAATTGCATGTATTATTGTGCTTGCATCTTGTAACAAACCCAATTTAAAAGTTAAACTCGCAAACGAAACTGATACTACTAGTTATTTTATCGGCGTTCTTACGGCAAAAAATTTAAAAAATGGAGGGATGGATAAGATGAACCCGGAAGCGATTGCAAGAGGAGTTAATGAAGTTTATGCGGGAGATTCGATTAAATTCACTGATCAGCAAATGAGCATGATGTTGCAAACGTATTTCATGAAATTACAAAATAAAAATAATGCTAATAACCTTAAAGAAGGTCAGGAATTTCTTGAAAAGAATAAAAAGAATCCTGCAGTAGTTACTTTGCCTGATGGCTTACAGTACCAAGTGTTAAAAGATGGTACAGGTCCAAAACCCGACTCGTCAAGTGTTGTAAGTGTACATTATACTGGCACCTTAATTAATGGGGAAAAGTTTGATTCTTCTACAGGCCATGGCCCAGCTCAATTTCCTGTAACAGGTGTAATTAAGGGATGGACCGAAGCTCTTTTAAAGATGAATGTTGGTTCGAAATGGAAACTCTTTATTCCTACAAACCTTGCTTATGGTGAAAATGTAAGGCCTGGAGGTAAAATTAAACCTAACATGGCATTGATTTTCGAAGTAGAACTTCTTAGCATTGAACCCAAAGCTAAGGAACAACCTAAAATGCAACCAAAACCACAATTAAAGATAAAATAGATTTAGCCAAAAAGATAAAAAAGCATGTCTTCCAGGCATGCTTTTTTTGTTCGAATTTGTACATTGCTGAATGGTTTCGAATACTTTTAAAACCCTTGAAAATTTAGTAATAAACGAGTAATCATATATATAATGGCATGAATATTGGTATAAAACCCAAAAATTGTTTTTAAGCGATATGAATAATGGTTCAATAATTTCAGTTAAGAGTATCAATAAATCTTACGAAGTAGGACAGAATAAGCTTCATGTTCTCAAGGGTATAGATATTAATATCAACCACGGTGAAATGATATCGGTCATGGGGGCTTCCGGCTCCGGTAAATCAACCCTTCTCAATATTCTCGGAATTCTTGATAATTACGATAGTGGGGAATACTATCTGGATGGTACTCTTATACGCAATCTTTCCGAAACAAAAGCCGCTTCTTATCGCAATAGATTCATAGGATTTGTTTTCCAGTCATTTAACCTTATTTCATTCAAAAATGCTATGGAAAATGTTGCCCTTCCGCTCTATTACCAAAAAGTAAGCAGAAAACAAAGAAATAAACTGGCATTGGAATACCTCGATAGAATGGGACTGAGAGAATGGGCTTTACATTTACCCAACGAATTGAGTGGAGGACAAAAGCAAAGAATAGCCATTGCACGTTCTCTAATTTCAAATCCTAAAGTTATCCTTGCCGATGAGCCTACGGGTATGCTTGATTCAAAAACCTCACAGGAAGTAATGGATATACTGGAAGGTATTAATAAACAGGGAATTACCATCATTATTGTTACCCACGAACGCGATATAGCTGAACGCACCAAGCGAATCATTCATCTCAAGGATGGGGTTATTGAACAGGATTACTACAAACCAATTAAAAATTGATTGTATGTTCGATATTGATATTTGGCAGGAGATTTTTGCCACCATCAAAAAAAATAAGCTTCGCACAATACTAACCGGATTTAGTGTTGCCTGGGGTATTTTCATCCTGGTCGTATTGCTTGGATCTGGTACTGGCTTGGAAAATGGTGTAAGGAAAGATTTTGCCGGCGATGCTACCAATAGTATCTGGATTTTCCAGGGTCAAACATCTATGGCTTATAATGGAATGCAATCTGGCAGATCTATCAGATTTACTAACGAAGATTATGATCGTACCCATGAAATGGTTAAAGCCGCTGATCACATGACATCACGGACAGGTATCAATGGTAACGGAATAATTGCCTATAAAAACCAGTACGGTTCATTCGAAATAGATTGTGTTATGCCTGACAATATTTACCTGGAACTGGCCACCATTGAAGAAGGACGATTTATCAATAATTTCGATATTAGCGAGAAAAATAAAGTTGTGACGATTAGCACCATTGTCAGGGACGAGCTTTTCAAAAACAAAAAGGCTTTAGGGCAGTTTATTAAGGTGAGCGGAATCCCGTTTAAAGTAATAGGTGTTTTTAAAACTGTAAGTGACAGGGATAATCGAAGGGTTTATCTGCCCGTTTCAACGGCTCAGATGGTATTCAATGGTAGCAATAGAATCTATGCAGTGGCCTTTACAACCGGAAACATGACTGCTGCAGAAAGTAAAAAAACAGAAAATGCATTGAGGGCTTCTTTTGCATCGCATCACAAATTCAGTGTGGATGATAAAAGAGCAATTTGGATCAGAAATAATCTGGAAAACTATACCAAGTTTACGGGCCTTTTTGCAGGAATCAGGATATTCATATGGGGCATCGGTATTTTAACTATTATTGCCGGAATTGTTGCTGTCAGTAATATTATGATCATTGTGGTAAAAGAACGTACAAAAGAAATTGGTATCCGGAAGGCAATAGGAGCTACCCCCGGGTCAATTATCGGATTAGTTATCTTGGAATCTATTCTTATAACCGGATTTGCAGGTTATTTTGGGTTAGTTGCAGGTATTGGTTTATTGGAAATATTATCGCCGGTATTTGCATCGCCTGATTCTTACTTTTTAAACCCATCAGTTGATTTTAAGGTAGCCGTTTATGCTACACTAGTTCTTATTATTGCAGGCACATTTGCTGGATTAATCCCTGCCAGAAGGGCAGCACGCATCAGGCCAATTGAGACCCTTAGAGACGAATAAAATTTAGATCAAAATATAAGTTAAATTAATATATAAAGATATGTTTGATCGGGACAGGTGGCAAGAAATATTTATTGCCCTTAAACAAAATAAACTTCGTACAATACTCACTGCTTTGGGAGTAACCTGGGGTATTTTAATGTTAGTTATTATGCTTGGGGCAGGTAATGGTCTTCACAATGGTGTTTATGATGGCATGGGAGGCTTTGCCACAAATAGCGTTTTTGTTTGGGCACAGCGTACCACCCTAGCCTATAAAGGTTTTAAAAAAGCACGTTCATATTCTTTTAATAATTCAGATACCAGGGCTATTAAGGAGCAGGTGGCAGAGATAGGCATTCTCGCTCCACGCCTGCAAGCCAGGTTTTGGCAAAGTTCTGGCGAAAATAATATTGTTCGCGGATTGAAAACCGGAGCTTTCGGCATATTTGGCGACTACCCCGATTATAATATAATTGATCCGTTTAATTTTATTAGTGGCCGTTTTATTAATGATGACGACATCAAATACAAACGGAAGGTTGCCATTATCGGAGTAAGGGTAAAAGATGTTTTATTTGAGCCTAAAGAAAATCCCATAGGCCAATATATTCGCATTAAAGGTGTTTATTTTCAGGTAGTTGGGACTTTTCGGTCTCAACATAATGGTGGTTGGGCCGAATGGCAGGAGCAATTAGTTATACTTCCCCTTACAACCTTACAACAAACTTATAATTATGGAGAGGCTGTAGGCTGGTATGGCATTACGGCAAAAAAGGGCATATCTGCCACGTTGGTAGAAGAAAAAGTGAAGGATGTGTTAAAAAAACGTCATTCTATTTCACCTGATGACAAAGAAGCTATCGGCTCGCAGAATTTAGAGAAACAATTTATCAAAATTAACAATATGTTTACGGGAATTTCGCTTCTTATCTGGATTGTTGGTATTGGAACGCTATTGGCCGGAGTTATCGGGGTAAGCAACATTATGTTAATAATTGTGAAAGAACGTACAAAAGAAATAGGGGTACAAAGGGCTATTGGCGCCCCTCCTGTTACGATAGTTTCTCAAATAATAACCGAATCTATTGTTCTTACGGCTATGGCAGGTTATTTTGGCTTAGTAGTGGGAGTTGGTATAGTTGAATTAATCAATTACGCTTTAGTGAAAGCTGCTGCCGCAAACCCCGATGCAAGAACGATGTTTACAAGGCCTGAAGTAGATTTTGGAGTTGCATTAATTGCGCTTTCAATATTAATTGTTTGTGGAGCCCTGGCAGGCTTGGTTCCCGCGAGAAGGGCCGTAAAAATAAAACCAATTGACGCACTGCGATATGAATAAAAAAAATAAAAAATAAAAATTGTATGAAAAAAGCTATTAAAATTATTATTGGAGTAGTAATATTAGGATTATTTGTGTTTACGCTTGCTTTCTTATATAAAAAATCGAAGCCAAAACTCATCGTTTATCAAACAAAATCAACCTTTGTATCGAATATCGTTAAGAAAACCGTGGCTACCGGTTCAATTGTACCCCGTAAGGAAATTGAAATTAAACCCAAAGTTTCCGGGATTATTGAAACTATCTATATTGTACCTGGGAAAAGAATAAAAAAAGGCGATCTGATTGCTAAAATCAAGATCATTCCTGATATGGTCAATTTAAATAATGCCGAATCGCGGGTAAATCGTGCTAAATTCAGTTATGATGATGCCAAACAGGTGTATGACAGGCAGAAAAAATTATACGACCAGGGAGTTATACCAGAAGCTGAATTTCAACAAATCCGTTTAAACCTAAACAATGGACGAGAAGAACTATCAGCAGCTGAAAATAACCTTGACCTTATCCGTGAAGGCGTAGTTAAAAAATCCGGACAAACGACTAATACATTGGTGAGGTCAACCATTGATGGAATGGTGCTTGAAGTTCCTGTAGAGGAGGGCAACCAGGTGATTGAAAGTAATACCTTCAATAGCGGTACTACTATTGCTACTGTTGCTGATATGGGCGAAATGATCTTCAAAGGAAAGGTAGATGAAACCGAAGTTGGAAAAATATCGCAGGGAATGAAATTGCTACTTTCCATTGGGGCTATTGAAAAAGAAAAATTTGATGCAGAACTGGAATATATTGCACCCAAAGGTAATGAAGAAAATGGTGCTATACAGTTTGAAATTAAAGCCAAAATTAAATTAAAAGACAATGTTTTTATCCGTTCCGGTTATAGCGCCAATGCTGATATTGTGCTCGATCGCCGCGACAGCGTGCTTTGTATTGAAGAAGGGTTAGTTCAGTTTAAAGGCGACTCTACTTTTGTAGAAGTTGAAAAAGCTCCTCAACAATATGAAAAACGTTTCATTAAAACTGGCCTCTCTGATGGTATAAACATAGAGGTAATCAAAGGATTAACAAAAAAGGATAAAATAAAAGTTAAGATTTAGTTTTATCGCACAGTAACCGCGCCAGGCTTCACTTCCGAACCTATTTTAAGATGATTAACGTCAACATTTGAATTTAGGTATAGGATATTATTTGTCTTTTCCCCTGCAATATTATAAAGTGTTCCGGGGTTTTCTGTGCATTTAAAATTCTCAACCTTGATATTACTTGCATTTTGAATATCCATTACTGGAAAGACCTTGGTGTACACCTGAACATTTTTCATATTAATTTGCTCTGCATCACTGCAAAATACGCCAGTACGAGCTTCTATTACAGCATCTTCCAGGCTTACATTCTTCAGGTTCATTTCAGGTAAGCCCTGGAAAAGAATAGCCC
>Ga0182027_10001844_pt1 | contig 34650 bp, 34 predicted proteins | sample 712E1DmetaG_FD_121300 | JGI IMG/M metagenome (GOLD analysis project Ga0182027, IMG submission 121300) | Permafrost microbial communities from Stordalen Mire, Sweden - 712E1D metaG (Illumina Assembly) | ecosystem: Environmental > Terrestrial > Soil > Wetlands > Permafrost | place: Sweden...
TCGTACTGCTCTCTTTTGAAGATATGGTATTAATGCCCCCGAAATATCCAGATGGAAAGATGAACTTCCTAAAATATTTTGAAATTCCGGAATATAAATAATAACGTTCCCCGAATGAGCAACTTCTCCGATTAGAGCATTAAATCTTGCCTCAAGTTCTCCCTGATTTTGCGCTCCGGCCATAAAAGCATCTACCATTAACTGGAATATTTTTTGATGGAAAAGGTTATCTTTTAATCTTCCCATGAAACTTTCGATTGCCATTTCTTTAATTGCTGATTCTTTTCCGCTTCCCGCATCACCAACCAAAATCACACTTTCTCCTTTATAAAGCGCCTCTATAATCTGTTGATATTCTGCTTTTCTACCCATTGGCTCAACTTTTTCACTAAGAAACTCGTGGCTTAAATCAAGCATGTATTTCTGAGTTTCTAAAGTCCATCCGTAAACCCACTCCTCTGCAATTCCTTCTCCGGCAAAAGTTAATTCTATTTTTTTGCTTGATTCTTCTTTTGTGTATACGCTTTTTGCCCAAAGTAGAATATTTTCAATATCTTGTTCTTTAAGTTTCTTGTTAAACAGTAGTTTTGCCGACGGTTCGATTGACAAAAGATAGGCGGTGAAAAAATCCATCGTTGTCACGTACTTGCCTTTTAATTTTTTTACAAGATTAAACGCGCTTTGAGAAAGAATATTTTTATCGGAATCTATAAGCACTATGTCCGCTGTTTTTAAATCCGCTTTACCGATAATAAATTGTGCTTGGGGAAGCTGTATTAATTCTTTTATTATTTCCGAAAGAGTTTTTTTAGCTTCGAAAATACCTAACATTTCTAAAGAAAATGAATCCAAAATATCTCCTGTGTTTGTTGAAACCTCCGCCTTTGGAGTCAATTTGGAAATTTTAAATTTAAAGAAAATTTCAAAAATCAAAAATAAAGAAAGAGGTATCATCGAAAAATTAGGAATACTTTCATTAAAAAGTCCGGCAAGAGAAAAAACTCCTAAGATTATTAATATTCCAAGCCTTAAATATCTAATTGTAAAATTTGTATATTTAAAATGAAACTTTGCAAAATCTTTCATAGTTTAATGAACGGTAAGACAATAATCGCTAAAGGCCAAATCAAAAATCCGATAAAAAGAGCTATCTCAAAAATAATTAAGCCAATAAAAAGAATAAAATCAGCTAGAATAAAAAGTGTCTTAATCACTATTCCCATAAAGATTGAAAATTTGATTAGACCTTCTCGATATTCATTCTTCCATGGTCTAAAAAACGTTTTAAACATCAATGAAAGGGAAAAAACTCCCAAAAAAGTTTTGTTTAAAGCCATAAAAAACTTTAGAATATTCTTTGGAGATTCAAGATACCAAAACTTTAGAATGCTTAAAGGAAGAAACAAAAAGTCTTGCATAGGCAGTACTATTAGTGTAGGTATTTTTGAGGCAAATTGCAATTAAGAGACATCTGTTCCAAAATACCTGTCTCCATAATCTCCTAAACCCGGAACAATATATTTTTTATCATTCAATTCTTTATCTATTGCTGCTGTAAAAATCGAAACTTCCGGATGGTTTTTTATTACTCTTGTAATCCCCTCAGGCGCCGAAACTATTGAAATTACACAATCAACTTTTATATCTTTTTCTTTTAAAACTCGTAGAGTATCGTCTATTGATCCTCCTGTTGCCAACATCGGATCAATTACAAAAATTTTGTCGTCAGACAAAATCTTGGGAAATTTACGATAGTATTCTCTTGCCCTGGCAGTTTTTTCGTCTCTTTCTAATCCGATTAAACCAACTGCTACTGTTGGAAAAATTTCTTGAATTGCAAATAACATTGCTAAACCCGCTCGCAAAATCGGCACAACCACTACTCTACCGGAAATTTCATTGCCCGTGAATGCGGCTAAAGGTGTCTCGATTGTTTTTGATTTGAGGTTTAAATTTTTTGCCGCTTCAAGAAAAAGTATTTTCGAAACAACCGCAGAATGCTCTCTAAAAACCTCGAGTTTGGTATTTTTATCACGAAGAATCGTTAAAGAATTTTCTAATAAGGGGTGCTTAACAACCGTAACTTTATCCATTATTTAAACTATTATACTACTAACCGTTTAATGAAAAATTATATATTCAATAACAATAACTGCAGCAAATAAAGCACCGAAAACATTAGCTATAACTACGAATGCGTCTTTACGTTGTCTCCCGTAAAAGATCCAAAACATGCCTTGAACAGCAAGCAAAAAAATCATAACGATCGAGACATCTTTTACACTATGTGTCTTCCAAATTTGAATTATTTGGGAAGGAAGACCTAGAAACGTAAAAGATAACGAGAAAAACAAAGTTGTAATCCCCAATTTATTATTTTTAACTTTCTGCAAATATTTAGACATTTCTAGCTTTAAGTGATTATAACAAACTTTAATAAAACTAATCGCGCTATTTGGAACCGTTAGTAAATTATTTTAAAAGGTACAATATCAGCGCCATTTGCGCCCACATTCTGTTTTCCGCTTGTTGAAAAACGACGGATTGTATTCCGTCTATAACATCTATTGTTACTTCGTTGCCTCTATAAGCAGGCAAGTCATGCATAAAAATTGCGTCTTTTTTGGCTTTTTCCATTAATTGTTTATTAACTTGGTAAGGGACAAATATTTTTAGTCTTTTTTCTTTTTCAATTTCGTTTCCCATACTTACCCACGTATCTGTATAAACAATATCCGCGTCTTTAACCGCGGTTTGAGGATTAATGGTTTCGATTATCGTTGCTCCTGTTTTTGTTGCAAATTTTTTTGCCTCACTAACAATTTCGGGCTTAATCCAATATCCAGTTGGCGAAGCGCATGTAAAAGATACTCCAAGCATGGCAGCTCCGAGATAAAGCGAGTGAGCAATATTATTGGCTCCATCTCCTATAAAAGCAATTTTTAATTCCTATAATTTGCCCTTTATTTCCGATATAGTCATAAAGTCTGCCAATGCCTGACAGGGATGCTCAAGATCAGAAAGGCCGTTAATAACCGGCACTTTTGAGCTTCTTGCTAGTTCCTCTACTGTTTGATGTTTAAAAGTTCTTGCCATAATAACTTCTCCCATGCTTGATACCACTTTTGTTATATCCGAAACAGATTCCCTTACTCCCATTCGTATATCGCTTGGTCCAAGATATACCGCGTGTCCGCCAAGTCTTATCATGCCGACTTCAAACGAAAGCCTTGTTCGTAAACTCGGTTTCTCAAAAATCATAATTAAGCTTTTATTTTTAAGACTTTCTTGAGTAGTTCCTGTTTGATTAAATTCTTTTTTAAGCTTTTTAGCCATCACAATAATCTCCCAAATCGCTTTAGACGAAAGGTCTGTAATTGATAAAAAATCTTTTTTATTTTTCATTGTTTTCTCCTTCATAAATTTTATGACAATACCTTTCGAAGTAATAATGCATCGTTATAAACAGCATATTTTTTCCCAAGATAGAATGGCAAAACTTTTAAATTTACGTGGTCGACCCAGAGCAAAACCGCACCAGCTCCGACTTTTTTAAGCGCTTCTTCTGCTTTATTTAACAACGCTGATCCATAACCTTTATGCTGGTAATCAGGGTCAACTGCAAGATGATATATACAACCCCTTCTTCCATTAAAAACACCCAATATGGTACCGATAATCTTATTATCTTGCTCAACCACGAAACAAGAATTAGGATTCAATTGGATCATTTGCTCCAGTTCTTTTTTTTCAACTTCAATCGATTTGACTCCTAACTTAGTTTTTTCCCACAAACAATATGCCTGCAGAAAATCTTTAATTGTCATTTTTCTTATTTTCATACTATTTATATAAATTATTTCCCGTTATGGGGTGTACTGATGAATTACACCCCATGATTTCTATTTATTTTTTGCCTTATTGGCAATTTGATTTGCCAATTTCATCTGCAAAGAATAGATTTCTATAAATCCAGCGCTGGCATTAACATTAAAGTCATAACCATCGCCATTGGTAAACGAGCTATATGAAAGAGCATATGGTGACTTTAATGCAACAATAGAAACCGAACCTTTGTAAAGCTTTATTGTTACCTCGCCCCAAACTTTTTCATTTACCTTATCGTTAAAAGCATTAATCGCATCCATTGTCGGATCAAACCATAACGCGCCATAACAAAGATAAGCCCATTTAATATCAAGGGTTGATTTGAGCTCATTAAGATTTCTTGTGTAAACATATTGCTCAAGCGCCTTATGAGACTCAATTATCACATGCCCCGCAGGCAATTCGTAAACCCCCCTGTTTTTAAGACCTATCATTCTGTCTTCGACCAAATGAGTTACTCCAACTCCATGTTTTCCGGCAATTGTATTAAGCTTCATGATTAACTTTGCCAAGCTTAATTTTTCCCCATTTATCGCAACCGGAATTCCTTGCTCAAAAGTCAATTTAATTAACTCCTCCTGGTCTTTTGCATCTTTTGCAAGAGTATAGGTTGTTAAAAATTTCTCAACTGGTGGAATCAGTTTTGGATCCTCAATCTCACCGCCTTCCCAAGTCATTCCCCACATATTGTCATCAACAGAGTAGGGAAAATCGATACTGGCGGGAACGGGAATTTTATTTGCCAAAGCGTATTTTATTTCCTCGTTTCTGTCCATTTTCCATTCCCTGACGGGCGCAATAATCTTCATTGACGGATCAATACTTAAAATGTAACCGTCAAGCCTAACTTGATCATTACCCTTTCCGGTACAACCATGGGCAATTGCGTCAGCTTTTTCCAGTTTTGCAATCTCAACCGCCTTTTTGGCCAAAATTGCTCTTCCCATGGGAGTAGAAAGATGATAGTCACCCTGATAACTGGCATTTGCTTTAATTCCCTTGGCGAGAAATTCGTTTGCAAATTCCTCTGTCACATCAAGCGCTATCGCCTTAACCGCGCCAAATTGCAAGGCTTTATTTTTAACTTTTATAAGATCGTCGTGTTGTTGTCCAATATCAAGAACCAAAGCCACAACTTCTATCTGGTATTTATCTTGAATCCACTTCAGCATAACTGATGTGTCAAGCCCTCCTGAATAGAGAAGAACTACTTTTTTAACTTCCCCAACTTTGGCTTCGTAAGACGCAACCTTAATATAATTTGTATTATTTTTCATAGTTCTCACCTCCCTTCGTGTATTCTTTTCCAATCTTTTGATATGCATTTCTAAAACTTTCTCCTTTTAAAACCAACTTCAAAGTTTTCTCTGTGGCAAACAGATCTTCAGTCATTGCTGCTTCCAATTTTTCTTTATCTGGTGTTAGATTTTCCAGTAAAATCTTTGTTGCCTTTAGACTTTCCAGCGTTATTTCCAAACTTTCCATCAAAGGTTTTTTACTATCTTGAAGATCCCTGTTGTAACCAGAAATTAAATTTGAAGACAAAGAAACTATCTGCGTATAATTTCCCAAAACCAAATGGACCTTACTTCTTAAAAGCTCCGCTAAATCTAAATTTTTCTTTTGCGGCATAATGCTGCTTCCCGTAGTGACATTTGAAGACGGCATAAGATAAGCAAACTCCTGAGTAGTAAATACTAATGAATCGCAGGCAAATTTATTAATAGTAAGCAATGTTTGAATTAAAGAAGCCAAAATAAATGCTTCAAACTTACCCCTTGATGCTTGGCAATAAATCGGATTTTCCTGAACTTTTTTAAAACCTAAAAGACCGGCAGTATATTTTTTATCCAATTTAATCGGCACGCCGTATCCCGCGGCAGATCCCAAAGGCGATTGATCTATAAGATCGTATGCTGCTTTTAAACTTTTTATGTCATCTTCAAACGATGATACAAAGCTTTCTGCCCAAAGTCCGATAGATGATGGCATAGCCTTTTGCATATGCGTGTACCCCGGCATTGGTATAGAACCATACTTTTTACCAAAATGTTTAAAACTTTTAATAAGTTCTTTTGTTTCATTTTGAATATTCTTTAATTCCGCTTTGCTGTAAAGTCTTATCGCTGTTAAAACCTGATCGTTTCTGGATCTACCGGTATGAATCTTTTTACCAACTTCTCCGTAGTTTTCTGTAAGGTAATTTTCAATTTTAGTATGAATATCTTCATCGCCGGGTTTTAAAACGAATTTGTTTTTTTTGTTTAACTCAAGAATTTCTGATAACCCAATATAGATTTTTGAAAATTCATCGCTTGAAATTATGCCTATTTTTTTAAGCATTTCTGCATGAGCAATTGAACCGTAAACATCGTAAGTAAGCAGTTTTTGATCCAACAAAAGATCTCCCTTTGTCTCAAAGGTTTCTATAATTGGATCTAATTGATCCGTATTTTTTTGCCAAAGTTTTTTCATATTTTTCTTTTCGGGCAATAAAAAACCCCGTCTTCATTCCCAAAAAAAATTTTGAGAACAAGGACGGGATTTCCGTGGTGCCACCTTGTTTTCGAAAGCCTACAAAAAATCCACCTTTCGGTGGAACATTTCTGAAAAGCTTTCGCTTATTATCAGTGCTCCGTTACCGACACACTTTGTCTTATTTTTACGGTGGACTTCCGGCGTAGTAATTCCTTTTGGGATTTCTCCTACGCAGCTTGTCTACTGCGGTAGACTCAAGCGCTTTTATTAAACTGAAATTATTATATCGAACTTAAGGATAATTGTCAATACACGCTATAGGTTTAAAACCAACCGTGTTTCTTGGAGAAATCTAACTTTTTAAGCAGTTAATCTCTATCATTCGTTGTTTCCTTCCCTTTAAGAGACATTGTAGCTATAATTGCCAAAATTAAGAAAGATAAAGAGCAAATAATAACCGTTAAAGTTGTTCCGAAAAATTGCAAAAGAATTCCACCCATAAGTCCTCCCAAAGAAAAAGCGCCTACGATCAATATCCTGTAGATGCTAGCAATACGCCCCTGAAGAGCATCAGGAATTAAAGAAACTCTATAACTATTTATAAGCACCCCGTAAAGCGACCCGGGGAAAAAATAAAAGGCCGTAAGAATACCTAAGACCGCTGCGTTATTGGCAATTAAATATAAAGGCAAAACAATAGCCATAAACCATCTGGCAAAAAGAATTACTTAAATTGTAGTAAATTTCTTTCCGATATGCCCCGCCATTAAAGCTCCCAAAATATCGCCAATCGCGCCAACCGAAAAAATCAAACCAATTTGCGCCGGGGTAGCATGAAGATTTTTTGCCAATAACAAAATTGTAAGATTTTGTCCTCCGCTGATAAATGCTCCCGCTGTTGTTAAAAGAGTCGCTACTCTAACAATCGGTTGCTTCCAAAACCATGTTAATCCCTCGATAATTTCGTCTTTAAGGTTTTTTTCTTCGATTATCCTTTCTTCCTGAAATTCTGATTTAATAAAAAATAGAGAAATTATCGAACCAAGGTAGGAAATTGAATCCACAAAAAAAGGAATCGTTTTACCGAAAAACTGGTATACAAGACCACCAATTGAAGGACCTATTGTAGAAGTAGTGCTTACGCTTGCATCGTTTTGAGACATTGCTGTAGTTAATTTCTCTTTACCCACAACTCTTAAAAGAGCTGCCGTTTCCGCAGCTGAAAAAAATGTCGCAAAAGTCCCTTCCGCAAAAGCAAACAAAAATAATAAATAAACATTTAAATATCCAAAAATTGCTAAAAACGGAATGCTCCCGGTTGCAATTAGACGGCCAACGTCGCATGCGATCATTACTTTTTTTCTGTTTAATCTATCAACCATCGCCCCTGCGAAAAGTCCGAAAAGAAAAGTTGGCAGAGCGAATATCATAGTTCCAACTCCTGCCATAAACGGAGAATTTGTAAAATATAAAATTAAAAGTGGAAAAGCCAACTGATCAATCGCTGTTCCTAAATTAGATACTGTTTGTCCGGCAAATAAAATAAGATAATCCTTATTTTTCCAAAGCGGTTTTTCATTCATAGGCTATGAAATAATCATAGCAAAAACTACAGATAATACTTTATATTAAAATTATAGATTGATGATAAATAAAAATTTTTGAAGTTAAAACCAGCCGTGTTTTTTGGAATCCTCAAATTCTTTAAGCAATTCTTTTTGATGAGATGAAAGATTTTTGGGAACTGCCACTTTAATTATAACAATATGATCTCCAGACCCAGAGCCCCTAATCGTTTTTACACCTTTTTCCCTAAGTTTAATTGGAGTATTTGGCTGAATACCAGCTGGAATTTTTATTTTCACCAATCCCTGAACAGTCTCTACATCCAAAGTATTACCAAGCGCCGCTTGTGCAAAACTGATTTCCTGTTCAGAAATTATGTCGTATCCCCGTCTTTCAAATCTTCGGTCCGGCGTGACTTCAATTACAACATCGTAATCACCAAACCTAATTCTTGAACCATTATCTACACCTGCCGGAATTTTAATGGTTTGCGTTTTACCATCTAATTCAACTCTTTTAGTTACACCATTAACCGCTTCCATAAAAGAGATGTTTAACGAATAGGTTGTGCGTCTTTGTTGCGCTCTACCAAAAGGGTTCCCTCCGCCGAAAAACTGTTCAAAAATCTCAAACGGATCGGAAAATCCGCCACTTCCAAAGTCAAATCCCTGTGGACCACCGCCATTGGTTGTATAAGTATAAGAGAATGGCCCTTGTTGTCCACCAAATCCACCAAAAGGCCCACCTGCACCAAATGGCCCTTGACCGGTTGGCCCTCCCTGCTCAAAAGCCGCCGCTCCAAACTGGTCATAAGTTTGCCTTTTTTGCGCATCTGACAAAACTTCGTAAGCCTTATTTACTTCTTTAAATTTTTCCTCCGCTTCTTTACCCTTATTTCTGTCGGGATGGTATTGCAAAGCTAATTTTCGATAAGCTTTTTTTATTTCATCCGCTGCTGCGGTTTTGGAAATTCCTAAAATTTTATAATAATCTTCATTTGCCATAGCCGTATTATATTACAAAAGCCGCGTCCAACGCGGCCTCATTATACTTTATAAACTTTTCACTTTATGAACTAATTGACTACTTCACCTTCAACTGGTTCTTCTGTTTTTTTATCTTCTGTTTTTGCTTCCCCATTTGCTTCCGACGTTTGCTCTTGGGGTTGGCCCTGAGCTTGCTTTTGCTCATACATTGATTGTCCAACTTTTTGTAACGATTCTGAAAGCTCTTTAGTTTTTGTTTCTAAATCTTCTTTAGAACCCGAATCAAGAATGCCTTTTAGCGCTGATATTTTCTCTTCAACTTCCTTTTTAACATCTTCTTTAATTTTATCTCCCATATCTTTTAAAGATTTTTCTGCTGTAAAGATTAAAGAATCTGCCTGATTTTTAGCTTCTATTTTCTCTTTTTTCTGGGCATCTTCTGTGGCATGAGCTTCCGCTTCTTTAGTCATTCGCTCAACTTCTTCTTTAGTTAAACCGGTTGAACCCGTAATTTTGATACTTTGTTCTTTTCCCGTAGCCTTATCAACCGCTTTAACATTTAAAATGCCGTTGGCATCGATATCAAAAGTAACTTCAATTTGCGGAACACCGCGTGGCGCCGGCGGAATTCCGTCCAAAACAAATCTTCCTAAAGACTTATTGTCTGAAGCCATTGGTCTTTCGCCCTGCAAAACATTTATTTCAACTTGTGTTTGATTATCAGCTGCTGTAGAAAATACTTGCGATTTAGAAGTAGGGATCGTTGAATTTTTAGAGATTAATGGTGTTGATACCGATCCGAGAGTTTCGAGTCCTAATGTTAATGGTGTTACGTCCAAAAGCAAAACGTCTTTAACTTCTCCGCCTAAAACTCCTCCCTGAATTGCCGCTCCGACCGCAACTACTTCGTCCGGATTAACCGATTTATTGGCTTCTTTACCAAAGAATTTAGTAACCACTTCAACTACCTTTGGCATCCTGGTCATTCCGCCAACCAAAACTACCTCATCAATCGCTTTTACATCTATTTTTGCATCTTTCAATGCCTGCTCTACCGGCTTAATCGTTTTTTGAATCAACGGATCAACAATTTTTTCCAATTGAGCGCGGGTTAAAGTCATTGTTAAATGCAATGGCCCGTTGGCACCCTGAGTTATAAACGGCTGGTTAATTTGCGCTTCCTGCGAAGTAGATAATTCAATTTTGGCTTTTTCTGCAGCCTCTCTTAGTCTTTGCAATGCCTGTGGATCTTTTCGAAGATCTACGTTATTTTCTTTTTTGAACTCGTCAGCCAAATAATTTAAGATTTCCTGATCAAAATCATCTCCGCCCAAATGAGTGTCTCCGTTAGTCGATTTTACTTCGTAAACTCCTTCGCCTAATTCCAATATTGAAATGTCAAAAGTTCCGCCGCCTAAATCATAAACTGCAATTGTGTGGGCATTTTTCTTGTCCAATCCGTAAGCCAAAGCAGCTGCAGTTGGCTCGTTGATAATTCTCATTACTTCCAAACCGGCGATTTCTCCGGCTTGTTTGGTAGCTTGTCTTTGCGAATCATCAAAGTAGGCCGGAACAGTAATAACCGCTTGAGTTACTTTTCCACCCAAATAACTTTCGGCATCAGCTTTAATTTTTTGTAAAATCATGGCGGAAAGCTCCTGAGGGGTATAAGTTTTACCAGATACTTCAACATCTGCCATGCCGTCGCGACCTGATTTTACAGAGTATGGAAGCCACTTCATATCCGTTTGCACTGAAGAATCAGTATATTTTCGGCCCATTAATCTTTTTATAGAAAAGACCGTTTCTTTCGGCTTTAAAACGATTTGTCTTTTGGCAACGTCTCCCACGACATGGGTTACCGGATCAACGACAGACGGAATTACATTTCGTCCTTCTGCCGAGTGGATAACTTTTGGTGATCCACCTTCCATTACGGCGACACATGAGTTTGTTGTTCCTAAATCAATTCCAATTATTTTTCCCATATTTCTATATTATATATTTTAAATTCTTTAATTCCTAATTTTCAAGTCCTTTGTGGACCCAAAAATTAAAAATTAAACATTTTTACCAACTATAACTTGCGCTGGTCTTAAAACTGAATCAAAAAGCATGTATCCTGCTCGAACTTCTTCCAATACTTTTCCTTCATCTCCATTTGCTGTTCCAATCGCCTCCATTAATCTAGAATCAAAATCCTTGCCGATTGTATCAATTTTCTTAACACCCTCATTCTCTAAAATATCTAAGAAGTGTTTTATTGAAAGCTTAATGCCCTCGTCTTGTGTATGTTTTTCTGCTAAAAGTAAACTATCAAGACCGGGTAAAAGTTTTAAAAGCAGATTTCTATTGGCTATTTTTAACCAACTAATCTTCTCTTCGGCCGTCCTTTTTTCCAAATTTTGATAATCGGCTGCTATTCTTTTATATTGATTTTCAAGTTGCTGCGCTAACTCTTTTAACGCGTCGTATTCTTCTTTTTTTACAAATTCTTCTTCAAGTTTCTTTTCATTTTTCTTAGTCATTTTAATTTTATTTACCAACCCTTAGCAACTTCTCCAATTAAATCTCCAAAATATCTGACTGTCGGGACTACGAAAGTATAATTAAGTCTTGATGGTCCTAAAACTCCGATTTCTCCGGTTAGATTCATTGGCGTATGAAATTTGGTGTAAACAAATCCATATGGCCCGATAAGTCTTGGTCCCAATTCTTCTCCCAAAAGAATATGAATTTCATCATCATCAATTTGCTCCGAACATAAGCCTTCCAAATATCCTGCTTCTTCAATTACCGATAAAAGATTTCTGGTTAAATCAATGTCAAAAAATTCCGGCATGTCTAAAATATTCGCGTATCCTGAAACTAATAAATCACCTTCGTTAGTTGTTGCAACTGCTAGAGCCTTTGTTCGATCCGCCAAAGCTCTGGTCATTTCCTTTAAAAATTCTCTTTCTTTTTCTCTTAAATCCCAGACTTTTTCTTTTAAAGAAACTTCTTCCGCTGTCGACAGCTCCTTTTCTTTCATGAGCTGCTTGACGTAAAACTTCATTCCTGCGGGGGTAGGAATTCTTCCAGCAGAAACGTGCGGTTTTTTAAGATACCCTAAATCCGTAAGCCTGACCATTTCATTTCTGATTGTTGCCGGACTGGCTGATAAATTATGCTTTTTTTCAAGCGTTTCCGAACCAACCGGCTCGGCAGTTTCGATATATTCCTCAATGAGGCTTTTTAGAATCTCAACCTGTCTTGCTGTCAAGTCATGCATAAATTCGCCTTGATACCCGCTCGGCATAAATATTTTTTCTCGCCTTTAAAGCGTAGTATCGAGGTTAGCAGTAATATAACATGACTGCTAAAGGTTGTCAAGTACCTTTTTTAATCTAATAGCACTGCTATGCAAAGCCGCAGTATCAAGAAGGTGTTTTATTACAAATCGAGAAAAATAATTTTATTTTTCGTCCAAGTTAAAAACTTCTTAAAATCCCCTATTTTTAAAACTAGTGTTTGAGTATTTATGTTTGGATGAAGCGCAAGCTCGTCATTAGTTAAAAGCTCATCGTCAACAATTGCTGTCACAGCTTTATCGGAATCATTAATTAAACCAAAGGGCGAAACAGAACCGGGAATAAGCTTAAGATATGTCATTAATCTTTCCGGAGAAGCAAAACTAAGTCTTGTTTCACTTAATAACTCTTCCAGTTTTTTAAGATCAAGTCTTTTTGATCCTCTTATTAAAACCAAATAATGCTTATCCCCTTTTTTGTTTCTTAAAAAAAGACATTTATTTATTCCTCCCTCTATTTCCAAACCTAATTTATTAGCATCTTCAACTGTATGCACCACGGGATGTTCAAATTTTTTGTATTTTATTCCCAAAGAGTCGAGAACCTGATAAACGTTTTCCATTGTCAACAAATTATATCAAAACAGCAACATAATTATGTTAAACTTGAATTGTGAAAAGAAGAAAGAAACATTTGTGGTTTTTGGTTATTAATCTTTTATTCCTGGTTTTACTTGGATATTTGATTTTGAATTTTTCTCCAACGTTTCAATTTTCAATTCTTAATTCTCAATTCTCAATTCTAATACCCGGATTAGCGCTTTTGTTTTTACTCGTCTTTTCTTTTATTTCTTTTGTTCTGAACAGCTCCCGCCGGGGATTTTTGCTGGGACTTTTAATAATTTCTTATTTACTACTGAGATTGAATGGTCTCACTTCGCCATTTTTCGCAATTTTATTATTATTACTTTTCGGTGGAATCGAGTTGATTTTCGTCAAGCGCAAATGATTCTGATATAATCTTGAAGTTATGAGTAAATTTTATTTAACCACCGCAATACCATATGTAAATGCAAAACCGCATGTCGGACATGCTTTGGAATTTGTCCAAGCGGACGTTATAAAACGTTTCCATCAAATTTTAGGCGACGAAACTTTGCTTTTATCCGGTGCTGATGAAAATGCGATCAAAAATGTCCAAGCCGCCGAAAAGATGGGCGTTCCTGTACAAAATTTTATTGACGAGAATTCAAAACTTTTTGAAGAAATTGCCCAAAAATTAAACGTTGATTTTGATGTTTTTCAAAGAGGCAGTTCCACACCTCATCACAAAGCTTCGCAGAAACTTTGGAAATTGTGCGAACACGATATTTACAAAAAGACTTACACTGGGCTTTATTGCGTTGGCTGCGAATTGTTTTATGAAAAAAATGAGTTGAGTGAAAAAGGCGAATGTTTTGAGCATCCTGGAAAACCCTTGGAAGAAGTTTCGGAAGAAAATTATTTCTTTAAACTTTCAAAGTACGAAAAACAGATCAAGAACCTTATTGAAAAAGACGAATTAAAAATTTATCCCGAGTTTCGCAAAAATGAAGTCTTGGGATTTTTAAAAGAAGGGCTAAGGGACATCAGTGTTTCCCGTTCCAACAAAAGAGCCAAAAACTGGGGCGTGGAAGTACCGGGCGATACTAAACAAAGAATGTATGTTTGGTTTGACGCTTTGAATATTTACCAGTCGGGAGTTGGTTTTGGAATCGACGAAAAAGAATACAAAAAATGGTGGCCGGCAGATCTACATGTAATCGGTAAAGGCATTATCAGATTCCATGCCGTTTACTGGCCGGCATTTTTGCTCTCCGCCAATTTACCATTACCGAAGGCTTTATTTGTCCACGGATATTTTACGGTTGATGGACAAAAAATGTCCAAAAGCTTAGGGAATGTTACCGACCCAAACGAGTTAATTAATAAATACGGCGCTGATGCTTTGCGCTATTATTTGTTAAAAGAAATTTCTCCATTTGCCGACGGAGATTTTGCCGAAAAAAAATTAGTTGAAGTCTATAATTCCGACTTAGCAAACGGACTAGGAAATTTGGTGGCAAGAGTGGCAAAACTTTGCGAAACCGCAAACTTCAGACAAACCCCTTCGGAGAATAATCAACACATAATTTCCACCTATAATGAATATAAAAAACTTTTAAGCGAGTATCGATTTAACGAAGCACTAAACTTGATTTGGGATAAAATTACTAAAATTGATAAATATATTAATGAAGAAAAACCTTGGGAACTTTTAAAAACCCCAGCCGGAAATTTAAAACGGCCGATTAATGCAATTTTAGAACACGCGGTTGATGAAATTGAAGAAATTGCCCAGCTTCTGGAGCCGTTTTTACCGGAAACTTCAAGAAAAATAAAAGAGCAGTTTACAAAATCAGAAATCAAAGTCGCCCCTTCTCTCTTCCCAAGAATCGCTTGACAAAATTATCACTTTCCTGTTTAATAGACCAATCATCAAGAGAGTTAGCTCTAAAAAGCTAACCGGCAACCGAAAGATAACGGTGCCAGAGAATGAGGTTCTTAAAGAAATTTAAGAAACAAAATCTATTACCTCTTGTTGATCAAGAGGTTTTTTTATGGATTATATTTTTACGTCTGAATCTGTTTGCGCCGGACATCCGGATAAAGTTTGTGATTCAATCAGCGACGCAATTTTGGATGAAGTTTTAAAACAGGACCCAAACTCGCACACTGGCGTTGAAACTATGGCAGGCTATCAAAAATTGATATTAGCCGGGGAAGTTAAATCAAACGCAAAAGTAGATTACGAAAAAATTGCCAGAAAACAAATAAAAAGATTAGGATATACGAATCCTGAATGGAATTTTTGGGACGGAGTGGAAATTATCAATTTAATTCATACACAATCTCCCGAAATCTCAGTCGGAGTAGATAAACAAGGAGCCGGAGATCAAGGCATGATGTTTGGTTTTGCCTGTAGGGAAACAAAAAACCTAATGCCCCTTCCGATAACTATCGCTCACCGCTTAGTCCAAACAATTGATACTACTCGCGAACAAAAAATCCTTCCCTATTTAAGACCTGACGGAAAAAGTCAGGTTACAATTGATTACAGAAACGGTCTTCCCTACAAAGTTTTACAAGTTGTCATTGCGGTTCCACACGAAGAAAAGGTTAAACTTGATGAAGTTAAAAATGGTTTATACAAAAATGTTGTCACAAAAGTTTTGGATGAATTTGGTCTTAAGGTCTCCGAAAAAGATTTTATTGTAAACGGCACGGGAGTTTGGCATATGCCCGGACCGGCCTCCGATGCGGGATTAACCGGCCGAAAAATAATCGTTGATACTTACGGTGGCTATGCCAGAGTTGGCGGAGGAGCATTCTCCGGTAAAGACCCAACCAAAGTTGATAGAAGCGGTGCCTATGCCGCAAGATATTTGGCAAAACATGTTATTAAGGAAAAACTGGCAGATAAAGCTGAAGTGAGACTTGCCTATTTTATCGGGGCCAAAAAACCGGTCATGTTGGAAATCGAGACTTTCGGAACAGAGAAAACGCCGGTTAAAGCTATAAAGAATTTTATGTCGGAAATTTTAGACACATCAGTTACAGGAATCATTGATGAGCTAGATCTGCAAAGACCAATTTATCTTGCAACATCCGCCTATGGACACTTTGGCCGCCCCGAATTTTCCTGGGAAAAATAACTATTGACTACATAAAAAAATCGTCCTATACTCACTTTAATGAAAAATAAATTGCCGATTATTATAGTTGCAGTTGTAGTCGTAATTCTTCTTGCTGCCGGAGCAGGATTTATGATGCTCTCTTCAAAAGCTAAGCCTCAAGCACAAACTCAAACTCAAACCAATAATACGCAAACGGCAAACCCCCAAACTGTTAAGAGAAACGCTGTCAGAGGCACGATTTTAAGCTTACTGGATGGTGGCCAAAGTGTCTCCTGCACCGTTGCCCTTCCGGATAATAAAGGTACCGGTACTTTTTACGTTGCCAGTAGCAAAAAATTCGCGGGAGATATTAATTCCAAAGGAACCGACGGAAAAGATATCACAACCCATATGATTTCCGACGGAACTTATGTTTATGTTTGGTCTGCGGCTATGCCCATGGGTATTAAAATGAACTTGTCAGCCGCCAAAAATGTCGCCAATAACGCCCAGACCAACCAAACAATTGACATGAACCAAAACGTCGACATGCAATGCGGACCTTGGGCAGTAGATGACTCCAAATTCGCAGTCCCATCTAACATTCAATTTAGAGACATGTCGCAGCTTCTTCAACAAGCCCAACCACAGACGGTAGCTCCACAAACCGGAAATACCGGAACAACAAAAACTTCCCCCTGCGATCAAATAACTGACCCTACCGTAAAAGCCGCTTGCGTAAAAGCCCTACAAGGCAATGGCCAATAAACCACTTTATAATTTAACAGTGACGAAAAAAGTCGTTCAGTTTTTGTTTATCTTTGTCGGATTTATGCTGCTTGGATCTGAACAATTACGTGGACAATTTTATTTAATTTCAATTCTTGGAGCGACAATGATGCTCTTTGGATTATTTGGGATAAAAGAAAAATCCTCAAAAATTCATTAATATCCCAAAATTGATTTACGATTGTTGTTTACCTTATTATCCGGCCAAGTTTTAAAATGCGGCGCAACCAAAGTACCATCTTTTCGTAAATAACCATTTTGATATCGAAGCATTCCTCCATGATGATAATGACGGTGGATTGAGTACGAGTTATGAACCATAATCTTCTGAGGCGATTATACTACTTACCTACCAAGCGTCAAGAACATTCCGATTGCTGCCGCGCCCATGCCGACAAATGTCGCCCAAACTAAAATATTAGATAACCAGCCGCTTTTATACTCCCCCATTATCTGTTTATTTTTGGCGATCAATCCTATGATAAAAATTAAAGGAACCGCCACCACTCCGTTTATTACCGCGGCAAAAACCAAAGCTTTAATCGGATCTATTCCAACAAAATTAATTATTAAACCAATCAAAGTCGCAATTGTAATAACTCCATAAAACCCGTGAGCTTTTTTAAGTTTTTGGTTTAAACCTTCTTTTAAATTAAATGCTTCTGCAAATGCATAAGCGGCGGAACCGGCAAGAATAGGGATAGATAAAAAGCCCAATCCCAAAACTCCAACTGCAAAAATCACTTTGGCAATGTATCCGGCATTTGGAAAAGTACTGACTAATGGCTCCAACGCTTTGGCTGCATCCGCGGCAGTTCTTATATTTGTGATTCCATGCGCATTTAAAACAGTGGCTGTTACCACTATTATTGACCACGTTCCGATTTCGGAAAAAAGCATTCCGACAAAATTATCGATTCGTAAATGCTTAATAAACTTCTTACCAATATTAGGAATTCCATTACCTTTTAGTAAATTTTCCATCCGTTCTTCTTCTGTTTCTTCCGACGCTTGCCAAAAAAACATGTACGGAGAAATCGTTGTCCCCAAAACTCCGGTAATTATAAACAGAAATTGAAAATTTAGTTCTATATGAGGGACCAGGGTTGCCTTAAGAAGCGTCAACCAGGGTTGAGAAACAATAAAAACAGTCACCGGATACGCAAACAAAGATATACACAACCATTTAAGAATTTTTGAATAAACTTTATACGATGTAAATATTTCAAGAAAAAGAATAGAAACTGTAAAAACAAGCGTAAGAATTACAAAACTGACAGGAATAATTAAATGAGCCGCAGCTGCCATCGCGCCGATATCTGCTCCAATATTAATTGTGTTTGCAACAACTACCAATAAAACAACCGCGTAAAGAACTTTTTTACTGTAATGAATATTAATAACTGAGGCTATTCCCTTTCCTGTTACGGCTCCTATTCTAGCACACGCCTCTTGAACCGCTGCCTGAAAAGGAAACATGAAAACCGCTGTCCAAAGCTGGCCATAACCAAACTGCGCCCCAGTCTGAGAATATGTGGCAATACCCGACGGATCATCATCCGCCGCACCGGTAATTACACCGGGACCCAAAAACCCAAAAAACTTCTTAATTTTTTTTATCATCTACGTCTGATTGTTCCACGATTTGCAATTCTTTTCAATGATCTGTATTAAATTGATTAACAGAGCAATTACTGTTATATACTATTAATTAACGTGAGAATATTAAAGAATTTATTTGCTAGTAAAACTTTTTTCTCTAGATTTCTTATCTTATGGCTTATTGTTCTTTCTGTTGCCTATTCTCTGCTTTCCATTTTAAGACATGTACATTTTCAATCCGGAGGATTTGATCTTGGAATTTACGACCAGGCAATCTGGCAATATGCCCACTTTCTTTTTCCCTATAATACAATAAAAGAAAGGTTTATTTTGGGCGACCATTTTACACTCACCCTTTCTCTTCTTGCCCCTTTATATTGGATTTGGGATAATGTCAAAATTCTTTTAATCTTCCAATCAGTTTGGGTATGTTTTTCTGCATTAGCATTATATTTAGTTGCAAAAATAAGAAAATTTTCTCCTTTTGTTTGTTTTTCAATTGCTTTTTTATACAGTTTATTTTATGGATTTCAATTTGCTATTTCTTTTGACTTTCATCCCATTATTTTAGGAGTAGGCTTTCTTGCTTGGCTTGTCTATTTTTTAGAAGCAAAAAAGAAAAAATTATTTTTTATTACTCTTATTTTAGTTCTTCTAACCCAAGAAGACATGGGCTTTGCCCTCGCAGGACTAGGTTTTATATATTTTTTAAGGAAAGACTATCGTAAGTTTGCAATTCTTTTTATTATCTTAGGTATTCTTGCAAGCCTAATGGAAATAAAAATTGTTGGACTTTTTTCTCTGGCTGGATATGAATACACACCCCATATCCCCTTAAATCCTTTTCAAATAGTAAAACAGTTATTTGATGATCCGCAAAAAATACAAACATGGGGTTATTCTTTAGGATGGTTTTCTTTTTTACCAGTTTTTTCACTAGGCACAGTAGCCGCAATCACCTCTAATCTTGCTCAATTTTTTATTACCGGTTCGGCGTTTTCCAGAATGTGGAGCCCATTTATGCACCACCGGGCAGTTCTTGCAATATTTTTATCATTAGGAACTCTAGAAACATTAAGCTTTATAAAAAAATTAAACAAAAAATATCTTAATCTAAGCTTAATCGTCTGCTTATTACTCTTCAGCGCATTATCACAACAATTTATTTTCCATTTTCCCCTTAACAAACTGACAAAAACTGATTATTGGATAGATACACCATGGATGAATAATGACGAAAATCTTTTTAAACAAATTCCCAAAAATGCAAGCATTGCTACTGCGCAAAACATTATTCCGCATCTTTCTCACAGAAAAGAAATTTATATTATTTATCCTAAAATTATGACTATTAATGGCATTTGTAATAATTGTTGGTGGCTTGAATTTGCGGGCAAACCAGAGTATATGATGCTTGATCTTCGCCCAAATCAATGGCTGACACAAATTTTGGAATCAAACGAAAATTTCCAAAGAGCAGTCAAAAATATGGAAAAGGCAGGAAAGATAGTAAAAATCAAAAATATAGATAATGCCTTCCTCTATAAAATTCATTATTAAACTCCTATAATATCCTTATGATCGATGCGCATTGCCACCTGAATTTTCACGTTTTTGATAATGATTATGACGCTGTAATAAAAAGGGCTCTGGAAAAAGGAGTTGAAATAATTATTAACACCGGCACTTCCATTGAGTCAAGCACCAAAGCAGTTGAGCTGGCGCAAAAATACGAGAATCTTTACGCAATCGTCGGAATCCATCCTCATCACGCAGATAAGGTTGAAAAAGATTGGGATAAAAAAATTGATGCCTTGGCAAAAATGCCAAAAGTGGTTGGAATTGGAGAAATCGGCATGGATTATTATAGCTATAAATCCAACGGAATTACTGACCCTAAACTGCAACGAAAAATCTTTGAAAGACAAATTGAAATTTCGATTGAGAACAAACTCCCTTTGCAAATTCACGGGCGACACGCGGCTAAAGACATTTTTGAAATTGTTTCAAGTTTTAAAAACCAACTCTTAGAAATTCCCGGTATGTTCCATTGTTTTGCCGGTAATATAGATTACCTTGAAAAAGTTTTAGACATGAGCTTTTGTGTAGGTTTTGACGGAAATATAACCTATAAAGGCCTTGCTCCCGGCGAAGATACAACTTTGAGTGAACTTGTTAAACGAACTCCTCTTGAAAGATTAATCACTGAAACCGATTCACCATATCTAACACCAGAACCCCACCGAGGTGGCAGAAATGAACCTTCTTATGTTATAATTGTGGGCAATTCCATAGCAGACATCAAAGATATTCCCTTTGAAAATGTGGACAAAACGACATCAAAAAATGCCCGCAGAATTTTTAAACTATGACAAATTTTTTTAACACCATTTTCACGCGCTATCCGATAAAAACAAGAAGGTCTCTTGAAATAATGCCTGGTTTTGTTTCGTGGTTTCTAATTTTATTCCCTGTTTGGGGATCTTTTCTTATTCCGGCAGCTGTTGCCTACTTTATTTTATTCTTTGATGTTTATTGGTTTTATAAATCTTTCTCTTTGGCAATAACCGCTTTTATTGCCTCGCGAAAAATTAAAAAGGCGGAAAAAATTGATTGGCTAAAACTTGCTAAACCTCTTGAAAATTTTGAAAAAGTAACCCACATTGTCGTAATTCCAAATTACAAAGAGAATCTTGAAAAACTGCGAGAGACAATCGAGAGTATTGCACTACAAACCTTTCCTGCTAAAAGAATTTATGTCGTTCTGGCCATGGAAGACAGAGAAATTGAAGCCAGAGAAAGAGCAAAAAAACTGATTGATGAATTTGGTAGTAAATTTGGAGATATTTTTGCAACTTACCATCCGGATATTGAAGGAGAAGTAAAGGGTAAATCTTCAAACGAAGCATTCGGTGGAAAAGTAGCTTACAAAAAATTAGTTAAATCAGGAATAATTGATTTAAATTTTGCAACTATTTCATCTGTCGACGCCGATTCTATTTTTGATAAACAATATTTCGCATACCTTTCTCATGAATTCCTAGAAGATCCAAAAAGATTTAATAAATTTTGGCAATCCGCCAATGTAAATTACAACAATTTCTGGAGCGTACCTGCGCCAATTAGAGTTATCGCATTCTTCGGAAGTCTTTGGAGAACTGCGCTTTTAGTTCAAAAAGACAGATTAGTTTCAAATTCTACGTACTCGCTCTCTCTTAAGCTTTTACATGAAATTGGCTATTGGGATACCGATGTAATACCTGAAGACTACAGAATATTTTTCAAAGCTTTCTTTGCAAAACAAGGACAAGTATTTATGGAGCCCATATTTTTAAAAACCTCTATGGATGCCCCACTTTCGTCTTCCTATATGAAATCTTTAAAAAATAAGTACCAGCAGGAAAGGCGTTGGAGCTGGGGAGCGTCAGACGATGCTTTATTTGTGAAATGGCTTCTGACAGTTCCGGGCGTACCAATATTTCGAAAAACCATGATGGTCCTTAATGTATTAATCGATCATTTCCTCTGGCCGGTAAACTGGTTTATAATAACCATAGCAGCCAACATTATGCCTTTTGTAAATCCGGTTTTTTCACGAACAACCCTTGGATACAATTTACCGCGGCTTGCGGGACTTATTTTAACCGTTTGTCTTTTAGCAACATTTATGATGATAATAATTGATTTTAGGCAAAGACCAAAACACAATGCTCCTTCTAAAAAAAGACAGCTTCTCTTTCCCTTTGAGCTTATACTTCTCCCAATTGTCGGATTTTTTCTCTCCGCCTTGCCAGCTTTAATTTCACACACTCAACTTATGTTTGGAAAAAGACTTGAATATAAAGTTACTGAAAAACTTTAACTCTAGCAAATTAATTATTAATTTATGAAGCTTTTAGCAAAACTTGAAAGAAGTTTCGATTTTTGGTTTTTAATAAGCATCTCCGTTGTCTTCTTTGTTTTGCGACTTCCCTCTCTTTTTGAACCTGATTGGTACGGAGACGAAGGTATATATCAAGTTTTAGGAATTGGTATTAAAGCAGGAAGACTTCTATATCGCGATATTTTTGACAACAAGCCTCCTTTTTTATATCTTCTTTACAACCTTGTTTCCTCTGATCAATTTATGATTCGATTAATCTCCTTAATTTTTGGCCTTTTGAGTGTTTGGGTATTCTTTCTTCTTGCAAAAAAACTTTTTGAAAATGCAAAGGCAAGTTATATTTCAACTTCTATTTTCGCAGTTTTATTTGGATTACCTTTAATTGAAGGAAATATTGCCAATGCCGAAAATTTCATGCTTTTTCTAAATATTCTAGCAGGATTTTTAATCTTTAAATCTTTAGATGCAACATTTATTAATCACAAAATTAGGATTTTGATATTTGCGGGGGTTTTATTAAGCTTTTCTTTTCTTTTTAAAATAGTCGCTGTTTTTGATTTCGCGGCTTTCTTCGTCTTCTTGTTTTTTGTAAATTATTCCAAAAGTTTGCTTGATATTTTCAAAATTAAAACGCTCATAAAAGAAATTCAAAACCTTTCTCCTTTGATAATCGGTTTTCTCATTCCTACTGTTTTTGTCATTTTATATTTTATCCTAAATCACGCTTTTTCCAACTTTTTAACGGCAACATTATTTAGCAATGTTGGTTATGTCGGATACGGAAATAAATTAATCATTCCACAAGGATTTCTTATTTTAAAACTTATTCTCCTTGGAGGATTTTGTGCTTTTGTTTTTTTCAAGAGAAAAGTTTTTGGGAATTCTTTTACTTTTGTTTCTCTTTGGTTGGCTTTTTCTATTTTCAATGCCTATTTTTCGCAAAGACCGTATACTCACTACGTTTTAGTTTTATTACCGGCTTTTTGTCTAATGATTGGATTATTTATTCTGAATAAAAACTTTTCGAAACTTTCAGGAGTATTAACTATCACTACGTTTATTGCTGTTTTACTTAGTTTTAATTTTTATTTAAAAACAATTTTTTATTATCCTAATTTTGTTTCTTTTTTGATGAATACCCAAAACATTAATTCCTACCGAAAATTTTTTGATCAAAATACTCCAAGAGATTACGAAATTACAAGCTATATTAATCTTTACGCAAAAACAAAAGATAATATATTTATTTGGGGCAACAACGCTCAAGTTTACTATTTAACAAACAAGCTTCCTCCGGGAAAATATGCTGTTGCCTACCACATCACTAACTATAAAGATGGAATTAGCAATACAAAAAAAGGGCTTGCTATCAATCAACCGACTTTTGTTGTTATAATGCCAAATACCGGTTCTTATCCATTCTCTCTTGCAGGTTTCAGCCCAAAAATAAACATCAGCGGTTCAATCATTTATGAAAAACTTAATCGGTAATATAACTGCGGACAAATTAGCATTTAGAGGATTTGCAATCAGTCTTTTATTAACATTTTTTACTTTTTTATATATCGCAATTAATTATGTCAATCTTCCACCCCTTATTCCGCTCTTTAATCAATTGCCTTGGGGTAATAATCGACTTACTCCAACCGTTGGTATCTTTATTCCTATTGCCATTTTTATAGTTATTTTTATTTTAAATGTTTTATTCACTTCTATCGTTTATTCCAAAAATCCTCTTATTGCAAGACTCGTTGCCGCAGTAACTCTTATTCTTGCGATGATGAATTTTCTATTTATTATTAGAACCGTAATTAAAATAATTTAATGAGTTTTGATTTTTTTACAATTCTTCCATTAATCGTCTCTTTTGTCGCAACTGTAATCGCTACCCCTATTTGTCTTATTTTCCTTAAAAGATACAACATCGTTGATGATCCCAAGAAACATAAGCATCCGGCGATTATTCACAAAAAACCAATCCCCAGAGGCGGAGGAATTCCGCTTTTTATTGGAGTTTTTGTTGCAAGTATTATTTTTTTACCAATGACAAAAATAATTATTGCTATGCTTTTTGCTTCATTTGTATCCCTTTTTGTCGGCTTAATAGACGATAAGTATGATATTTCTCCCTATGTAAGATTCTTGGTAAATATTGTCTGTGCAATTTTTGTCGTTTCACTCGGAGCTAATATTCCTTTTATAACAAATCCTTTTGGCGGAATTTTATATTTAAATCAAATTGCAATTCCATTTTGGCACGGCACGACAATCGCCTTTTTGTCTGATGCAATCGCTGTCCTTTGGATCATCTGGGTTATGAATATGTTGAATTGGAGCAAGGGTGTCGACGGACAAATGCCGGGGATCGTTGCCATCTCGGCAATTATCATTGGTACCTTAAGTCTTCGATTTTCTCCCCTTGACCAAACCAGTACTACAGCCGCAACGCTTTCTTTTATAATCGCGGGCGCGTCTTTGGGTTTTCTTGTTTTTAATTTTTATCCTGCAAAAATATTTCCAGGCTACGGCGCAACTGCTTTATATTTAATGCTTGCTGTTGCCTCAATTCTTTCAAGCGCGAAGCTTGCGACTGCAATTCTAGTGATGGGAGTTCCCATGACGGATGGCGTGTTTACGATTGCAAGACGTATCCTATCCGGGAAATCTCCCTTCTGGCACGATAAAAAACATTTGCATCATCTTCTCTTAGATTTAGGCTTTGGGCAGAGACGCATTGCCTTGTTTTATTGGGTTATTTCTGCTACTTTGGGTACGCTTTCTCTAGTTTTATCGAGCAAGGGAAAACTATTTGCAATAATAATGCTTGTAATTTTGGTCGGAGGTGCTATTCTATTCCTACATTTATTAACTAAGCGCGCCGATGATAAATCTAGTATATAATTTACTGCGACTGATAAGACCAAGGCAATGGGTAAAAAACCTAGCAATTTTTGCTTCAATTACTTTTGCCGGTGAACTTTTTGATCCCCCAGTTGTTTTAAAAGTAGTTTTAGGTTTTTTTGTTTTTTGTGGATTAGCAAGCGCAACTTACATTATCAATGATATTTTTGATGTTAAAAAAGATAAACTCCACCCGTTTAAAAAATTTAGGCCCATTGCTCATGGAGATATTTCGATTCCCTTTGCGATTATTTTCGCAGCGCTTTTAATCATTGGATCTCTAATAATTGCCATTAATGTTACACCTGCGTTTTTTGCTTTAACAATACTTTATCTTTTAATCCAATTTTTATACTCTTCTTTTCTTAAATCTTTGGCGGCAGTTGATATCTTGGTAATTGCAGCCGGATACATTTTAAGGGTTTATGCTGGAGAATTTGCCAGTGGATTTCATATTTCAGTTTGGCTTTTGTTAACAACCATTTCTATTTCGCTCTTTTTGGCAGTTGGTAAAAGAAGGTCTGAATTAACATTACTCTCCCATGGAAAGGATGCAGATATTGCTTCTGTCAGGAATTCTTTGTCACATTATTCGGAAAAGCTTTTGGATGTTTATGCGTCAATTTTTGCAACATCAACTTTCATAACTTACTCTCTTTTTACTTTTCTAGAAAATCCGGGTGGATTTAAACTTATGTTTGGATCTATTCCTTCGGATTTTTTACCAGCCTTTTTTCAAAGGAAGTGGCTAATGATTACAATTATTCCTGTTGTTTACGGATTAATGCGTTATATTCAAGATATTTACGAAAAACACGAGGGCGAAAGTCCGGAAAAAGTTCTTTTTTCAGATAAGCCCTTACTCATAACAGTTGTGGTTTGGGTTGTTCTTGTAATTCTCCTTGTTTACTTCATCAGCCCAAGTTAAATTTTTATTGTTTTTGGGCATATTGGGAGCTGACCCAACCAGTTTTTCCATTTGTGAGTTGCATCTTATACCATCCTGTTTGCTCGTCCAAAAGCGTATAGGTTTCACCGGGTTTTACTTGTCCAATTTCTGCACCATTCAAAGATGCTTGATCTCTTACTCTTAAAAAACCTGTGGGAGTTTGTAAGATTAAAACTTTTGCAACAGGAAGAATAGCTGCCGAGGGGGATGAAATTTGAGTTGCTGAGGCAGTTGCGGCATTAGGATCAATCCCCAAAAATATTAAGGAATCCAATCTATAACCCAAAACCGTTCTTATCCTAATAATCTTATCTTTGTACCCTTCTTTTGTAAGCTTTAGCTCATGATCAGATTCAGTAATATTTTTAAGAAGCACTGGAGTTTGTCCCTGTAAATCATTATCCAAAAAAACCTCTGTTGTATCCGGAAAAGAGATTGTCGATATTTGAGCATCTTTTTTATCGGAAATTGGACTAAGACTAATAATACTTCCGCTCCCTAGTCCTTGAGGGCCAAAACTCCTATCGACCACTGTTAAAACTTTTGGTGAAATTGTCACCCTCTGCTCAAACGGTTGCCAATCACCCTGAATAGGAACGAGTTTAACCGTATAATCCCCAGCAACAATCATATCCTTTAAGTCACATTCACAAAGAGGAGTTTGACCAAGAGATCGACCATTTAAATAAACCCTAGCTGCGGGAACTGATGTAATCTGCAATGCCCCCTTTCCTTTATTTTGGCTTAAGAAAAATATCACTGCGGAAAAAATCAAAACAACTATTACAAACGGAGCAATAATAAAGAAAACTTTCTTCATAAAACATTTCCCATTATATCCTAAAAGGAGTCATAAAAAAACCGCCTAATGATGGACTTGGAGATTAATCTCTCATCATCGTATTAATGCTTAATTCGCTTGAGCTTTCCCTTATGAGTGTTCGGAATTTTTCTCAAGTATTCACCCTTCCAGTAAAGATAGATTGGGAAGATAGAAATTCCTGATAGAAAATAAAAAATCATATCTTCAAGAGGCGCTCCATAAAATCTAATACCGCTCAAATGTTGCCAATCCCAAGTTTGCTGAATAAAATTAGGGGAAAATAGTTGAAGAATCATAAACCCAATAAACGCAACAACCGTTAGACACACCCCTGTTATAAGTGCATCGATTATTAAATCTCTTCTTAGAATAAATAGAATCGTAATTCCTATGATGGTTGCCAAAACCCATGATATAAATGAGCTCAAATGGAAAATATAAAAAAAGTATGCTGTAGCTGCAAGAATTATTCCTACGAATAATAGCGAAGATAGACTGTGTGCTCTTCCTTTATATTTATATAAACGTTTTTTGAAAAGTTCCTCATATAACACTGCCGTAATTCCTCCATTAGATAGTCCAAGTAGAAAATCTTCTATGCCGACTCTTGTCCCGGTGATTGTTTGCGGATGCCACCAGTCGACTGTCCAAAAGAATTGTTCGAAAAATAAACCCATCATCGCAATGATTATGCTCATAGCAATCATTTCTTTTCTTAAATCCTTTCTATAAACAAAGAGGAGTGCCCACGGTACGAAAAGCACAAGTGTACAAATTAAATAAGTAAATTTTGCGGGAATAAACACATTATTAATAGTTACTGATTAGAGAAGTCTTGTCAACAATTAAGACTTACGAGAAGAATTAGTAATCCATGCCGCCTGGCATTCCACCACCGGGCATTGCTTGAGGTTTCTCTTCCGGAATATCGGTAACCAAAGCTTCCGTAGTTAGAACCATCATGGCCACTGAAACTGCGTTTTGAACGGCTGAACGGGTAACTTTTGCCGGATCAATAATCCCTGCTTTAATCATTGAGCCATATTCCATTGTCATAACGTTAAATCCAAAATCATCTTCTTTCGAACTTTCGACTTTTGCTAAAACTGCCGCTGAATCTTCACCAGCGTTTGCAACAATTTTCTTGATTGGCTCTGTTAAACTTTCTGAAAGAATATTAACGCCGATTATTTCATCTTTTATCTTTAGCCCTTTTGCTAATCTCGCCAGTGATTCTCTCGCTTTAAGCAAAGTCACTCCACCTCCCGGAACAATTCCCTCTTCCAAAGCAGCTTTAGTCGCGGCAACGGCGTCGATAACTCTTTCTTTTTTCTCCTTCATTTCAATCTCGGTTGCTGCGCCAACGTTTATAACTGCCACGCCCCCGGAAAGCTTTGCCAATCTTTCCTGAAGTTTTTCTTTATCAAAATCCGAAGTAGAAATTTCAATGGTTTTTTTGATCTGCGCAATTCTGTCTTTAAGCTTTGCAGAATCTCCTTTTCCACCGATTATTCTGGTATTTTCTTTATCCGCCCATACCTTATCTGCTCTTCCACAATCTTCAATGGTAACACTGTCAAATTTTCTGCCGGTGTCTTCGGAAATTACTGTTCCACCGGTCAAAATTGCAATATCTTCAAGCATTTCTTTTCTTCTGTCGCCAAAACCCGGTGCCTTAACCGCCAAAGTATTGAACGTTCCTTTTAATTTATTTACTACCAAAACCGCCAAGGCCTCACCATCAATATCATCGGCAATAATCACTAAGTTCTTGGAAACTTTAACCAGGTTTTCGAGGAATGGCAATAATTCATTTAAAGCGGAAATTTTCTTGTCTGTGATTAATATGTATGGATCTTCAATTTCTGCTTCCATTTTCTCGGCGTTGGTTACTAAATATGCAGAAGCATAACCTTTATCAAATTCCATTCCCTCTTTATAATCAACAGATAACTCCAGCCCCTTACCTTCTTCAACCGTGACTACTCCATCTTTGCCAACTTTTTCTAAAGCCGCTGCAATCAGCTGACCAATTTCTTCGCTTTGCGCCGAAATTGTGGCCACTTTGGCAACATCAGCGTCTTTAACCGGAACTGCCATCTCTTTTATTCTTTTGATAATTTCCGCAACTCCCTTTTCCATTCCAACCCGCATAATCATTGGGTTTACTTCCGTGTTTACCTTATCAAAACCTTTGTTGATGATTGATTGGGCTAAAAGCGTGGCGGTAGTAGTTCCATCTCCGGCAACATCAGAAGTTTTTGAAGCCGCTTCTTTGACGAGCTGTGCCCCCATATTTTCAAACGGGTCCTTTAATTCAATTTCCTTGGCAACCGAGACACCGTCATGAACCACGTTGGGAGCTCCCCATTTCTTGTCTAACGCGACATTCCTGCCCTTAGGACCTAAGGTCGTGGTTACCGCATTTGCAAGTTGATCAACACCCTTTTTTAAAGCTGCTCTTGCGTCTTTTGCGTATTTAATTTGTTTTGCCATATTTATTCAACAATTGCCAAAATATCTTTTTGCTCAACCAAAGTTAATTCTTCACCGTTTAATTTAACTTCATTCCCGCCCCATTTTTTATACATCACTTTTTGTCCTACCTTTACCACCATTTGTTCTTTTTCTCCCTTTGGGGTTACTTTACCGGGACCAATGGCAATAATTATTCCCATTGTCGGCTTCTCCTGAGCTGTATCGGGAAGAATAATTCCGCTAGCGGTTTTTGCTTCTGCCTCAAGCGGTCTAACTAAGACATTGTCAAATAGTGGTTTTAATGTGTTCTTTACTGCCATAGGGTCAAAAAATATCACTCCTTGCAAGTGACTGCTTATTTATACACTAAGGGCAAACTAATTGTCAAGAGGAATTGCTAGAATTGCTTGACTCTATGCTTCAGATTCTATACGATTTAGTTACAAAATAACTATGTCAGGCAAAAAAATTTTAGCAATAAGTTTTGTCTTTGCTCTTCTTGTGGCAATTCCTTTAACTGTTTTTTTTATACAACAAGAGCAAAAAACTAAATCCCTTGCTGACTCGGCAACCACCCTTAGCCTAGCGCTTTTAACACCTACTTCAAATCCCATAACCCCGGGTACCAATGTTACATTAGCTGTTAATATTAATCCCGGCAGTATTAGGCAAGTCTCATTTATTAAATTTACTATTACTTACGATCCAAGCGAATTATCAAGAGCAACGGGAACTAATCTAGTGGTAACCCCCTGGACAATTAATGGAAAAACAATTACGCCAACTAGATTACAAGGCCCAACCTACGATGCAATTAATGGAAAAATGTCGATGACTATTTCTGTTCAAGGAGTCCCACGAGATGTTATCTCCGCTCCAACTCAAATCGCCTCAGTTACTTTTGACACAAGTAAACTAGCTGGTAGTACTATCGTAAATATTGACAAAGATAAATCTCAAGTATTATCAATAAGCTCATCCGATCAGTTTAACGAAAACGTTTTAAATAATACTGTTCCTGTTACTATAAGCACTGCTCTTCCGACTGCAACCTTGACTCCAACCGGAACCATAACCCCAACCCCGACGACGACCTTAACTCCAACAACAACTATAACCCCAACAACAATTCAGCAAACGACTACAACCGTAATCCAACAAACAATCGCAGCAATAGGACCACTCTGTACAAGTCTTATTGCAAATCCCTCAACAAGAGGAACCACTCCTTACACTGTCAACCTCACGGCAAACGGACAGGATAATAATGCAACAATAAGCGGCGTCATATTCAATTTCGGTGACGGACAAACTAAAAACGTAACAGGATCTGCAATAATGGGGACTAATTTTATTAGAGTTACTCAACCGCATATTTATAACGATCCGGGAAGTTATATTGCAACTACTGTTTTAACCGACACTTCCGGATATGTAAGCTCAATTGGCAATTGCAAAATTACTATCAGAGCCAATAATGAAGTAATACCAACTATTACATCAACTCCGCTTGAAAAAGTACAAAGCGGTCCAAAAGACTTAATCACGATCGGATCGATAGGAGCTGTTATTACAGTTATCGGAGCTGTTCTTCTTCTAGCGCTTTAGCTTTGAAGCATCGACAAAAGAGCTTTTTGCGGAATTTCTACTTTTGAAACATTGATCATTCTTGACTTCCCTTTTTTCTGCGCCTCCAAAAGCTTATCTTTTCTAGTCCTGTCTCCACCTGACATTTTTGCCAAAACATCTTTTCTGTACGGGGAAATTTCTGTTCGGGCTAAAATTTTTGCGCCAAATGCCGCTTGAATTATTTGTCTGAATTGTTGTTTCGGCAAATTTTCTTTTAGCTTCCCAACCTTTTCTCTTGCCACATATTCCGCTTCGTCTTTATAAACAAGTTCTGACAAAACATCAATTACGTTATCGTTTATCAAAATATCCATTTTTATCAAATTTGCCTCTCTGTACCCAACTATCTCGTAATCAATACTGGCAAAACCTTGTGAAACACTTTTAAGTTCAGATGACAAACCCCGAATAAACATTGAGTATGGCATTTCGTATTTTAGAACAGCGTTTTGCTTATGATAAGAAACATCTAAAAGATTTCCCTTTTTGTTCTGAGCCACTGTCATAACCGCCCCAACATAAACTGCCGGTATAAAAATGGTCAAAACCATGTATGGCTCGAGCATTGCGCCATTTTCTTCTTTGTATAAAACCCTTGGCATGGTCAAAAGGGGGTCAACCCCGCTCTCTTGTTTTAGTCTTTCTTTAACAATTTCTGCATGAAGAAGTCCTAAAAATCCTACTCTAAATCCACTACCCAAGAATGCCGAATATTCATTGGCAACTGTCATTGATCCATCGTTTAAAGACAATTTCGATATTGCCTCTCTTAGATGAACATATTCGTTTGAGGATTTAGGATAAACGCCGAAAAAAACCATTGGTTTTGGCATTGCGTATCCGGGCAAAGGTTGAACTTCTGAGTTTTGAGTTTGACCTTTTGAATTCTGAATTGTAATTGTATCGCCAACCCTTGTCTTTCGAATATCTTTTATTCCAGTTACTATATAGCCTATTTCTCCGGCTGTAAGCTCTTCTTTGGCCACTAAAAATGGGGAGAAAAATCCAACTTCGGAAACATCAATTTTTGTTCTACTTTGTATAAATTCAATTTTATCTTGTTTTTTAACACTCCCGTCGAACAGTTTTGTAAAAATAACTACGCCCCTATGTTCATCAAAAACAGCATCAAAAACTAAAGCCCTTAGCGGCGCATTCTCATGAATTGTCGGTGGGGGGATTTTTTCGACAACCGCTTTAAGAAGCGCTTCAGCATTCTCACCTGTTTTGGCAGAAACATAATAGATTTCTTCCTCTTTAAAACCAAATAACTCAATTAAATCTTTTTTAACTTCTTCTATATTGGCTGTTGGAAGATCAATTTTGTTGATTACCGGAATTAAAAATAGATTTTCTTTTTTGGCCGAATTGAAATGCGCCACCGTTTGCGCCTGAATTCCTTTTGTGGCATCAACCAAAAGTATTGCCCCCTCACAGGCAGCCAGAGTTCTTGAAACTTCGTAGGAAAAGTCCATGTGCCCGGGAGTATCAATCAAATCAAGAATATACTCCTCTTGTCCTATTTTATATTTCATCCGAACAGGGGCCAACTTTATGGTTATTCCCCTTTCCCGTGAGATTGGATTTTGATCCAAAAATTGCTCACGCAGTTTGTCTTTCTGAACCGTGTTTGTAATTTCCAAAAAGCGATCCGCAAGAGTTGATTTCCCGTGATCAATATGCGCAATGATGGCAAAATTTCTAATATTTTTATAAGACATGAGAAGTTATTTTACGGGTTAACCATGGTTCCGTCAATCGTTTCCTCACTTTTGGTGAGAATTTGCCTCCAGTCTCCGATTTTTTTGAATAGCAAAATAAACATCGTTGCCTCTTTAACATCAAAAAGCCACGTTAAGAAAAGGTATAACAACAATCCGGCGGAACTGGAAATTCCTGTCAAAAAAATCAAATTAATTGTTTTAGTTGTATCGAATACTAATTGATCCAATAGTTTTATGGGGATATATAAAGCAAATGCGGTAAAAGCGCTAGCCAGAAAAATTTTTGCAACCGTTACCACAAGCGGAAATCTAGTAAAACCTCCTACTTTCCGATCAAGAAATATGAACAACGCCAAAAAGTTAAGAATTGAAGCAACCGAATACGCAATAGCAATACTTTCTACTCCCAAATGATAAATAAAAATTGAAACTGCTCCCATAATAACCATTAAAAACGTGGTTACGGCACCAATAATTAGCGGTGTTTTTGTGTCATGAAGCGCATAAAAACCTCTGGATACAAGATACACCAAAGCTTGAGCAAAAATCGAGATACTGAAAAAGGCTAAAGTTCTTCCGGTTAAAACCGTTGCCTGCCAATCAAATTGAGCGGCTCCGAAAATAAGTCTGACAATGGGAATTCTTAGAACAAGAAAAAGAACCGAAAAAGGAAGAACGATTTATAAGAGCTGATCAAAACTGGTTATAAATGTTGTTTTGAAATCTTCCAGCCTTTCTTTCTCTTTGGCAAGAACCGGAAAAGCAGCTTGAGCAATTGCTTGTCCAAAAAGAGCCACCGGCGCAAAGGCAAGAGTTTGGGCATAATCAAAAATTACATAATTTCTTCCGGGGTCCTGAAGAAAAGAAACTAAAGTTACAGTAATTATTGTCCCTATCTGAAAAATTGCGATTGAAATTGTCCTTGGCCAGATAAGCTTAAAAATATCAATTACTCCCGAAGTCTTAATCCACTCAAAAGATAAAGATGGCACAAACGAAAATCCCATTTTTCTAACTAAAGGCACTTGCGCTAAAACAAAAATAAGAGCACCAAAAACAATTCCGTAAGCAGCAGAATAAATACCGACAAAAGGAGCAAGGAAAACAATGCCCAATATAATCCCCAAATTGTATAATGCTGATGCAAACCCGGGAATAAAAAAATGATTGTAAGATTGTAGTATCGCAGACAGGAAACTCCCGACAATAAAAAGAATTTCTCCAAAAATAACGATCCTGGTCAAATTTGCCATCAAGTTTTGTTCACTGGGAGAAAATCCGGGGGCCATCAGCGTTGAGAATTGTTTTGCAAAAATAAATAGTATTAATCCAAATATCGCAAAAACTACTAAACTAAAAATCAAAAGCGTTGAAGCAACTTTGTGCCCCTCGTTTTCTTTACCTTTAACCAAATAATCTGAAAAAACGGGAATAAACGCTGATGACAATGCTCCGGCAATTAAAAGCTGAAAGAGAAAATCCGGAAGTCTTGTCGAAGCAAGATAAACACCCAATGTATTTGATGCCCCAAAGATTGCTACCAAAAGCCTTTGCCTTATAAGTCCCAGTACTTGAGAGAAAATAATCGTTGCCATGATTACAAAAGCGGCTGATAAAATGTTACTTTGTCGTTTTAAAAGGAGACTAAGACCCTTCTTTAAAAAATCCTTTGGCATATATATGTTGTTTTTTACAGTATAGCATGCTAAAATAACCGCATGCCAGTCATAAAATCAGCAAAGAAAAAATTAAGACAAGATAAGAAAAGAGAGAAAACCAATAATCTTTTAAGGAAAACCTTTAAAGGGGCTGTAAAAGACGCCCAAAAAAGTAAAACAACAGAAAAAATAAAAAAAGCTGTAAAACTCGTAGACAAAGCTGTCAAAAAGAAGCTAATTCATAAAAACAAAGCTGCCAGAATTAAATCCGGATTAAGTAAGATTACTAAGTCGTCCACGGCTAAAGCGAAA
>Ga0182027_10001845_pt1 | contig 34636 bp, 36 predicted proteins | sample 712E1DmetaG_FD_121300 | JGI IMG/M metagenome (GOLD analysis project Ga0182027, IMG submission 121300) | Permafrost microbial communities from Stordalen Mire, Sweden - 712E1D metaG (Illumina Assembly) | ecosystem: Environmental > Terrestrial > Soil > Wetlands > Permafrost | place: Sweden...
ACAGCCGGAAGCGGCGATGTGCTGAGCGGCATTATCACTTCGCTTATCGCGCAGGGCGCATCTGTGCCGAATGCGGTCGTGCTCGGGGCGTTCATTCACGGAAAAGCCGGGGAATTTGCAAGCGAAACCCTGACCGAGTATTCTGTAATGGCAAGTGATATCGTGGAAAACATTTATAGATCGATAAAAATCTTGGTGTAAGAAAATCCCACCTCGAAATACAATGCAATTTCCAACAAACTGATTACTTGCGGGATGTCAGGATGCCTCCTGATAGTAAAGCGCAGTTCCCAAAAGCGTAAGATTATCAACGTAAATATGTTCAAAATCAATGTACGGTTTCAGATATTTCCAAGCTCCGCCGCCCGCAAGCACGAGGCAATTGTCACCAAAAAGGTCTTTGTATTTCTTTACAATATGCATGATTGCGCCGATAGTGCCGAGGACAACACCCGCACGGATACATTCTTCGGTGTTGGTGCCGGGAAACGCAATTCCATTGGTTTCTAAATTTACAAAAGGTAGTTCATGCGTGTTGTCTTTGAGGCTTTTGCCTTGTGTGAGAATTCCCGGTAAAATCGCACCGCCGGCAAAAACCTTGCCGCTTCGCAAAAAATCAATGGTTGTGGCTGTGCCCGAACAAATGATGATCTGGCTTTGCTCCGGATGCACCGCATGTGCATACAGGCAATTTGCAATTCGATCGCTGCCGAGTTTTCCTGTCGATTTGTAGAGTGTCGAAATGGGCAGGCCGTCATGCCAATGCACCCAGGATACGGAATGAAAATTGCATTTGCCAAGTTCCTCAGAAACAAAATTGCAAATAGACTTATTTACCGATGAAATAACAACAGGTAACGAATTTGTTTCATAACCCTCGGTAAGCAGTGAAAGGGCTTTTTGCAATGAACCGGCAATATCATTTGCAGAAAATAATTCGGTTTTTGCGCACCGCAAAGTCTGCGTATCGACCAAGCCAAGATGGCCGTTGGTATTGCCTATGTCTATCGAAAGTATGAGGGGTTTTGTATTCATATGGTCATACTGAAATTAATTTCACGGTCATGCTAAATTGCCATCAAATTAAGGATGTTCCAAAAAACGGACAATTCCCGACACACAGAATTCTATTCCCTGAGACGATTCTATAACAAGTCGTCCATCAGGTTCTACCCCGGATAATCGCCCTTGTTTACCGTCTATTTCTATAAGGCTGCCGATTCTATAAAGCTGTTTTTCATAAATCTCATGGCTTTGAGAAATAGGCAAGGATTGGATCACCTGAAATCTCTTTATAATCTCGCAAAGTAAATTGTCGAGGTCTACAGTTTTTCCGGTTTCTATTTGCACTGACGTGGCGATATCTTGAATGTCGGGTGGGAACTGTTCGCATCGCAAATTGACATTAATGCCAAAACCGAGACTAAAATGTTTTTGGGAAAAAGGAACGGATTCCAGCAAAATGCCGCAGAGTTTTTTATTGCCCCAATAGATGTCGTTCGGCCATTTAATGGCAAGCGGTGCAAAAGGGAATATTGCTTTAATAGAATCAAAAATTGCAAGACTTATTGCCCGGTTATAAAAAAAATGATTTTCAATAGTTGGAATCGGGCATACGATGGTCGCAAAAATTCCGCCCTGTGCTTTGGAAAAAAAAGAATTGCCGCGCTGGCCGCGTCCTGCTGTTTGGAGCTTGGCAACAATAATGGTCAGACCAGTGTCCGAAAAATCAGTGAGGCCTTTGGCAAACGTATTGGTTGAATCGATGGAATCGAAACAATGGAGTTTGTAAATAAAGGGTAATGCGGCGAGTTTTAAAAGAGGTTTTTCAATTTCTTCCATTATTCAAAAATATATCAGACTTTCAGAAAGCAGGGAAATGTCGTGGTATGCGCTTTCTGGGATTTTAATGAGCGTGGTACGAAGAAGGAAATAATCAGTTCGACGATTGAGTGAAATGAATTAACCCGGAAAGAGGTTGGCTTTTCTTCCGTTAAAACACACGAAAATTATAAAATGGCTTTAATTATTTTATTTCAAGCATAGGGTTGTTGAAAGTATAACACGGTATTGATGGAGAAAATTATGGACAAAAATGAAATTCTTTCCATTTTACATAAATATAAAAATGATTTTGCGGAAAAATATGGCATTATTTCCCTTGGTGTTTTTGGTTCTGTTGCACTTGGCAAAAATCACCAAGACAGTGATGTCGATATTTGCATTAAAACTGTCACACCCGATCCCTTTATTTTGGTTCATATAAAAAGCGATATCGAAGAACGAGTGCAACAGCATGTCGATATTATTAGACTCCGGGAAAAGATGAATCCGCTTTTAAAAGAGCGGATAAACCGGGATGCTATTTATGTATGACTTTGACAAGGACTTGGTCCGCGAAATTGTCAATCAAATATACGACGCTGTTTGCACGATAGCAACGCGTACGAAAGGTGTCGAAAGCGCTTCCTTTTTTACCGATTCTCCGGATGGAATGGAAAAGCTTGATGGTGTTTGTATGCTTTTTATTGCTATTGGTGAAAGCTTAAAAAATGTTGATAAGATAACAAACAAGACTCTTTTAGCAAATCATTCTGAAATTGATTGGGCTGGAATAAAAGGGTTTCGCGATATTATGGCGCATCATTATTTCGATGTAGATGCGGAGCAGGTTTTTTGGATCTGCTCGAAGCAACTTCTTCCTTTAGAAAAAGCGCTCAAAAAGATCATTCAGGATTTGGGATGACAATTTCTGCTATTACGAAATTTTTGCGCTCGTAAGACGATTGAGCCTTGTCCCAGCGGCCGCTTCTTGGAACATGAAAAAATTAAATGAATTACAAAAAAGAAGAACAGCCTCATTCGATAACCAAATGAATATCCAAAGCCTTAACGCTATGGGTAATTGCGCCAACTGAAATGAAGTCAACGCCGGTCTCGGCAATCGACACAATGGTATCGGCGCTTACGTTTCCGCTCGCTTCGAGTTCTACGTTCATTTTCTTTTGGGTCTTAATGCCAACGCATGTAGTCATGTCGGCAATCGACATATTGTCGAGCATGATGCGATGCACGGGCAAATTAATAATCTGTTTAAATTCCTCAACCGATTGTATTTCCACTTCTATTTTTAGCGCAAAACCGCAGGTCTCAACATACGTAAGTGCGCGCTTTGCGGCCTGCGCAGGGCCGCCCGCGGCCTTGACATGAGTGTCTTTGATGAGAATCATGTCGAACAATCCAAAACGGTGGTTCATGCCGCCGCCATGCACCACGGCCTCTTTTTCAAGTTTTCGAAGCAGGGGAGTGGTTTTTCTTGTGTCAAGAAGCATTGCATTGGTGTGCGCAATAAGGCGAGCAAGAGCATTGGTCGCCGTTGCTATGCCGCTTAGATGTTGCAGAAAATTAAGCGCCAACCGTTCGCCGGCCAAAATGGCGTGGACATTTCCCTTGATTGCACAGATCCTGCTTTGCGGAACAAGCGCAGCGCCATTTTCAAGAAAAATAGTGATTTGCATGTCGGGGTCGAGTGAAGAAAAAATTGGTGCAATAAGGTGCACTCCCGACAAAACGCCCTGTTGCTTGCTTTTTATGATAGCCGATGCTTGAGCGCCGGGGCCAAAAAGGGCCTTTGTCGTGATATCGCCCTGTATGCCGAGGTCTTCCGCAAGCGCGTCTTTGATAAGACCTGAATAATCGAAAAGAGGTGTTTTCATCAAAATCCCCGCCACAGGCCAATGGAAATATCAAAAACATTGTCTGTACCCGGATCAACCACGTTATTATATTTCGTCAAATCAAGGAAGTAAAATTCTATGTTTGCTGTAACCCCGATATTGTAAAAGAGCGGCTTGGTAATAAGGTCGAGCCCGGCCAAAAAACCCCACGACGGCATAGGCACGTATGAAGGATAAAGGTCGGTCCTGGTTTGTCCAAAGTAAATAGACCCGTATTTGATGGGCTTGTAAAAACTATCGCTAACGGTAAAAGATAATTGGAAATCAACGCCCGACATGTTTGCCGACGGATCGGCTGCAAGAGGATGACGGTTGAAAAACGTCGGTGAAAGGTCGATTTTTATTTCAGCTCCTTTTGGCCAATTAATGCCGAAACCGCATTCCAGCCTTCCGTCAGATTTGCTTTTGGAAAGAATGGTGTTTTGCGTAAGCAACGTGTCTGGGCGAAGGTCCCCTGAAATGACGCGGGCCCTGTTTGACATATAAAAAGAATGGAATTGTCCTTGAATGAGCCTGCCGTTTTCAAGAAGAAGCCCAAGTTTCAGGAACATTCCTGTCCAATTGAACGAAAGGGTAGGTGCGCGCAGGACAAACCCGTCTGTTGAGGCGCCGGAAATTTTCTGGGCAAACTCAACGGCGACAGACGCAAAAAAATCGTACTCCATTATAAGATTGACCGCAAGATCAGCCTGATAAATAAATGCATCCATGCCATCGGGATCGAGCACATGTGCGGTTGAATCCGCGACCAAAAGCGTATCGAACCTGTAAATGGATTTGTTCGTGGGTTTTTGGTATTGCTGCGCATCGTAGAAAAAGCCCGCACCGAAATGGTATATGCCTGGTTCGTAAAGCACATGTAGCCCGCCTATGGAAAACGAAGACACGTCTGCAATAAAAACGCGGCCTGAAAATTCGCCTGTTTGTATTTGTCCTTGAAGGCCCAATGGGTGGAACAATGAATACGGGTTTTTTGCATTAAAATCGTCGACAACGAGGCCGTCGCCAATAGAAAAATGCTCAAGGCAACCGAGCTTGACTAATGTTGAGTCGCCGAAAGGGCCGACGGTTATATGGTCGACAAGATCGAAAATACCGTCGGTCGATGAAAAATTATACAGGGACAATTGCCCCGTGTAGTTAGACCCGAAGGGCAGGCGGAGTCCTGCGCCAAACACCGGCGCGGTATACGATCCTGTTATTGTAAAGCAAGGAAATGCCGAGCCCCTTGCCATCGCGAAGTCGTTGCTTTCCTCAACCATAATCGGGCTTTCCTTGTACAGTTCGGGTTTTTGGTACCGGGAAAAGTCGGGGACGTATTTTTCCCTTTCGGTAAGTATGGCCCCATATATTTTGTTAAGGCTGAAGGGGATCTTGTACATTCCCTGGTCGGCGTTTTTTCCGTATTGCTGGGCCATCATGGCGTCGGAAAGCGAAGTTTGGCCCGCGCCTTTGTCTTCGGTTGGTGTGATGCCTGCTGCGCCCAATTCCGCATCGATATAATCGTCGCCGAAAAAGTGTTTGAGTACCGAAACATGGCGGACCGTGATATACAATGGAGCCGTAGGCTCTTTACCAGGGAAAATCATGGTTGTTTGACCCGACGTAAGTTTTATGCCTTCTTTCTGGGCAATGTTCCTGGTTTTTACATTGCCCCCCAGCGTTTGGAACCCGGTTTCACCCGTTTTTGATTCGACAACAGTCGAGAATGCTCCATTTTCGGTTTCGCCGACCGCCGTCGAGGTGTAAACGCTTATATGGCATTTGGAAATTGCCTTGACAAAGCAGCCCCCTGAAAACAACGTCAGATTGACATCGAGCATTGCGCTGCCGGTATCGCTTTTTGTTTCCCTAATGTTCAAAAGCGCCTTTGAATTGGAGCCAAGTATGGCGACATTGCCCCGTCCGAATTGCAAAACGATTTTGGCCTGGAAATATGTTTCGATGATATCGTTGTCGTTCACCTGGGAGCCAACCGCGAGTTTTTCCCAGTCCCTTTTTTGAACTCGCTGTACTTTTGCTCCTCCGTCAAGAGAAATGACATCGAACACCGCTTGTGAAAATGAAGGCGTAACAAGCGCTGCAACGCATAAACAAAGCACGGCCATGGTTTGTTTTGTTCGAAAAAAAAAGAGCCCTTTAGAACTTTTTCGCATTATTCGCATCAATTGTACCGCAGGAATTGGAATTTGAAATTGCGGTTAGTACCTATAGCTGAATTATATACGCATTTTGCGTATATATCCTATGGAATAAACTTATCCCATGCGAAGCATGGAGATAGTTATAATTAATAGTAAAATAATATCCTCTGAGTATCAAGGGTCACTAATCCATTATGATGAAAAAGCATTCTAAACTTGTATTAAATGCCATAGCCGTTCATTCGGTTGCAATTTTTTGCCTTTCGTTGATGCTTTTTGTCGCAAAATGGTTTCCCTATGGAAATTTTATCACAAGGTTACAGCAATGGCTTTACAGGGTTTTTTAAGTTTCATCGCCACAACCGCGCTGTTTTTGCTTTTTTACGGCATGGGTTCTTTTTTTTTGAGAAAGACCCATGTTCGTTTTGATGACCCGCTGCTGCATTTTTGCATAAGCATAGGACTTGGTTTAGGCGCAATAGGCAACGCAATCATGGCAGCATGTTTTTTTCAGCTGGCCCATCCGTTGATTATCCGGCTTGCACTGGCTTCGCTTTTTGTTGCAGTTGTTCCGGAAATCCGGCGCCAAAAAAACGAACTTATTGGGATAGGAAAATCGCTTTTATCATTAATCAAAAGCAGCGGTTTTCTTGTCGGTAGTGGCCTCATTGTTCTGGTTGTTGGGTATTTGTGTTTGGGCTTGCTTCCTCCCACGGATTTTGACGGCTTGATGTATCATTTGGCGGTTGTGAAATTATGGCTGGCCCACGGCGGATTTTTCAGTGTGTATTTCAATCCCCAGGCGGATTTTCCGATGCTTACGGAAATGATTTATATGATTGGGCTTGCTTTTGGAAACGACATTATCTGTAAATCAATATCCTTTGGCCTTGGCATAGTTCTGCTTTGCGCCATAGCGCTGGTTTGCAAAACCTATTGCGGGAACAAACGGCTTGCCGTTCCTGCGGTCCTGGTGTTTCTGACATTCACGAATACTATTGCCAACATGTCCGACTGCAACGTGGACATTGCCCAGGCCCTCTGGACGCTTTTGGCGGTATTTTGCTTGGACCTTTTCATTGAAAGCCATAAGCGGCGATATGCGCTGTGCACGGGGTTTTTTGCCGGAATGGCAATGCAGACGAAAATTTTCGGCATTTTTGTTCTTGTTATCTTATTTGTCCAAGGAATAATGGCATGGAAGGGATCTGTGGACCGAAAAAAAATACTGCAAGGATTAGTCATAATCGGTTCGATTGCGGTTTTCTGCGGGTTGCCTTGGTACGTGAAAAGCTTTTTGAATAAGGCGACAATACTTTCCATGAATTCCGATGTTCTTATTGAGCACGATTTTAACAGTCCACTCGGTATCGAAACCCACAATACGTTTATATTTTTATTGATCAATACTGTCGGAAGGGTTGTAAGTTCTTTTTGGTCATTCACGTTGTTTCTACGCCAGCATCGGGCCGATTCTTTCGGCCCTTTACTCTTGGTCATATTGCCCTTTGCTTGCTTTGTAAAAATCCCGCGTAAGGTCAAGACCTTGTTCGTTTGTGCGGTAGCCTATTTCGCCAGTGTTCTTGTGATGGAAATGGCATTTTTACAATCCGGTTCAAGTATCAGGTACAGCACTTTTGTGATGGTTGTCGCGGCACCATTGATCGCATGGACTATTTCTCAGTTATCGGAATATCCCAGGTTAAAAAAAATGTTACAGACTATGGTCGTTGTTATGGTCTTGTTGGGGACTGCGCTTTTTGCGAAACGGTATCACCATGAATGGAAGGCAATTGCCACAAACATGTCTCGGGACGCCTATATGGCTTCAGTATTGCCCGAATATTCCGTTATACAGGCAGTCAATTCGCTCAAAGACAATGCCGTTGTCATGCCGATTTACAATTTTTCAAATTATCTCATCGATGTTCCGTATATAACGGCGTACCGCAATTATGCCACTGTTCAAGAACTCAAAAAGGATTTTCAAGAAAAAAACATCCGCTACATATTTGCGAACAATACTCTCGACACCTCGGCGAATGCAAATGCTTTTCCGCAGATTGACAATAAAAAATGTATTGCATCGGCAAACGGGTTTTATTTGTTCAAGGTTTGCCTAGATGATTTCTGAGCCTTTTTTAACCAGCCACAAGGCCCCAACCTTTTCGTGGAACGTGTCCAAAGGCAGTTTCGTTTTACAAACGCAGTTGAAAAAATTATACTTCCGTAAATCATGGTCTATGATACGGTCTTTCATTGCAATGAAAAGTTTTGTGCCCGGCATCGGCGTTAAAATGGTATAGCCTGCGTACGTGACTTTTTCGGCATTGGCAAATTCGGCCAAGGCATCAAAATCCGCCTCGTCATAATCGGGCGGAACAACATAATTGCCGCGCACCATGATCCCGTTATCGTGGAAAATCGCGATTGCCTTTTTTATTGTGGCCGCATCAAGCTGTTTGTTGAACGACGATAGTTCATTTTGCCGAAACGATTCGAATCCGCAAATAACGACCTTGAGCCCCGCCTTTGCCATATGGGATATAAGGTCTGGGTTTTTTGCCGCAGTATCCGACCGGATATCCATAATGAAGAATTTGTTAAGGCCTTCCTGGTTAATGCGGTCGAAAAGATTCCAGGCAAAACCGACGTCTATGACCGAATTTGCATCTGCAAATCGTACCACCCCGTAATCGGTAAGCGTTCTCAGCTCGGCAATGATGCTTTCGATGTTGCGAAGGTAAAAATGCCCGTCCATTTGGGGCCAAATAGAACAAAAAGAGCATTTATACGGGCACCCGAGCGATGTGAACAAATACGTTGCCTTTTGTCCACTCCCGCCCGGTGCCAAATACGCCGGGAGCCATTGGCGGATAAGAGAACGGTTGGGCATCAGAAAGTCCTGTTTGGCATAATCCCGAAAGGCGGGTTTTCCTGGGGTTGGAATAAGGCCCAATTTTGTGTTTATCATGCATCCCGGAACAGACGCTAAGTCCTGGCCGGTTTCTTTTGCATGCACGATTTCTGCAAACATATGTGAAGCTTGACCAATACATATAATGTCGGCGTTTGTACCGGCGAAATCCTTTGGGCAAAGCGTTGGGTGCAATCCGCCGGCCATGGTCAAAATTTTGGGATCGTATTTTTTTACTGCCTGTAAAATCTCGCAGCTTGCATCGAATTCCGAGGCAATAACCGTGACCCCAACAATTTTAGGCGAGGTTTTTTTACAATAGGAAACAACCAAATCCGCCATGTCGGGTGCATGCTCGTTGATATCGTATTCGGCCTTCATATCGAGCACCGATACATTGTGATGTGCAACAGCAGCGGCAACAGTTAAAAGGCCAAGGGGCGGGCCGATGAGCTTTTTATGAATGAACGGCTTTGCAGCATCAGGGGCGAAACTTCGGATCGCATTAAAAGGCGATCGGGGTGGATTGACAAGAAGGATATTCATAGGGTTTCGAACGCATGGACAATTGCCGTCACATGGTTTTTTATCCATCCTGCTTTGGTATCCACATTGCCGTTGCCCCGTGATTTTTTATGCAAAACAACCGGAGACAATATCTTTACAGTGTAAGAAAGATCGGGAAACAAGGCTGCAAGGTCTTCTGAAATATTGAACCTGCATTTTTTAGGATCGTCTGAATAAAAAAATTCGCAATCGGTAAAATTGTAGGGATTATGCAAGGCTTTTCGCAATGCTTCTTTTGTGCAAAAAGCGGCGCAGAGCCCGACAGCCGGGATGGAAAGCTTTTTACAGTAAGATTTTTCGCTTTTCGTAAAAACAAATGGAAGAAAATCCGGCTTGCTGTTTTCCCATTGAACAAACCTGTCGATATGTTCGGAATCGATTCCGCACCCTACGCATGGAACGCAGGAATTACATGTCCAAGTTAACGATGTTGTCACCGTGTTTTACAATTTTTAAGGTAAGAGTGACCACGTCACCAATGGTCTTTGCCGGTTTTTTCATCAAATGTTTGCCAAGAGTTTTTAGCTCTATTTTTAAGCTGTATTTTTTTCGAACAATTTCAAGAAGTGACAAAAGCATGAGCGAATCGCCTTCAAGCTCTTCTATGATGTTCGTTGAATCCGTAAGTTTGGCGATAGTTGTATCGCATTCATCCGCAAAAAATTCATAAACCAAACCCTTGATATCGTCATTGATTTTTTGATCGATTTCTGCCATTGACGGCGTTACTCCTATAAATAATTAAGATAAGAAATGGGTATTTAAAATACTTTTTTCTCACTCGCGTAGATGGTTTTTTGTTCTGAACCTTAAAACAACATTATTTCTGCGATTTTGATGCCTTTTCCGCAAAGAGCGGTTTTTAGAATGAAGCTGGATTTGATCAATAGATGTTGTGTATTTTATGGTTTCATGAATTTAAAAGCAAATAATTTTTCAACGCAAATAACCGTTGAATTTGAGGACGTCGATTCGTATCGCATCGTCCATCATACGAAGCTAATTGCATATCTTGAGCGCGCGCGGGTACGTTTTTTTTCCAGCATGGGTTTCGATCTTTCCGCCTCCAACATGGTTTTGGTTTTATATCATTTGGAAACCCAGTTTAAAAAGCCCGCCTTTTTTCAGGATGAGCTTTCCGTGGCTGTTTTTGTTAAATCGTTTGATAGCTTCAGGCTTGTGTTGGCGTATAAAATATTCCGCCAAAAAGACCTTATCGCAAAGGCAACAACCGGGTTATGTTTTGTCGACCCCGCTACATTGGTCATGGTCCCGGCGCCGGGCCCGTATGTTGACAAATTGAAGCAAGCCTTAGTGTCTGTATAGAAAATATCTACGCGGGACGCGTAGATATGATCTCAGCTAAAACTATCCAGTTGCGAAGAAACGGATTAGAGGGAGCATAAAAAAATATGGCGGAAAAAGTGGTGATCACCGGGCTTGGCTGTCTTTGCGGTTTAGGTCTTGATGTTTCCTCATCATGGGAAGCGCTTGTTGCCGGAATCAATCCCGTAAAACGGTTTTCCCTTTTTGATCCGCTCGATTTGCCTAATTTTTTCGGCGTGGAATTGCCCGCTGACGCGCAAGATCTGTTTTCGTCGCATGTCAAGCAGCGAAGCCGTTCCCAAATGACAAGGGCAACCCTTATCGCTGTTGTGGTCGCAGATATGGCCATGGCCGATGCAAAGGTCGATATGGCATGCCTTGACCAAACGCGCATCGGCGTGGTTGTCGGCGCTACCGGGACCGGTTATTGCCACGGAGGAAATGAAAAAGATGAACACCGGATTTTACGGAACATGGCAAATGCCTCGGCCTCATGGATAAGTTTGCGACACAAATGTCTGGGGCCCTCGTTTGTCGTGAGCACCGCTTGTTCTTCAGGGGCCTATGCGCTCTGCAGCGCATACGACCTTGTCGCACAGGGGGAATGTGATATCGTTATCGCCGGTTCGGCGGATTCATCGATCAACTTTCCCGATGTCCAGGGATTTTGCAGCGTTATGGCATTATCGGAGGACAAGGACTTTTCTCATGCCTGCAGACCGTTCGACCTACGGCGAAACGGGTTTGTTTTGGGTGAAGGCGGCGGCATGCTTATTGTCGAATCCGAGGCTTTTGCCGCAAAACGCAATGCGAAAGTCTATGCAAGGCTTCACAGGCCTGCGTTGACAAGTGAGGCATATAATATCCTGTCGCCGCAACCGGGGGGTGTTGGAATGGCGCACGCCATGAAACGGGCCTTGTTCAATGCAAAATTGCAACCTCTCGACATAAGCTATATCAATGCGCATGGAACGTCTACGCCGTACAACGACCTCTATGAAACCCAGGCAATTAAAGCGGTTTTCGGCCGCGGCGCATACGCAATACCCGTGTCTTCGACAAAGCCCCAAACCGGTCATTGTCTTGCCGGTGCTGCGGGCGTCGAGGCAGTATTATGTGTCAAAGCATTATGTGAAGGCATTGTACCCGCGACCTTGAACCTAACGGAGCCTGACCCTGAATGCGATTTGGATTATGTTCCGCAAAAGTGCAGAAGAAATACAATGAAACATATCATGTCTAATTCCTTTGCGTTCGGCGGACATAACGGCGTATGCATATTTTCGACATATGAGTAGGCCGGTTTATATTGCAGGGACTGGGGCTTTTCTGCCCGGAGACCCCATTCCGTTCGAACGCATCGATTCGGTGCTCGGTGGCCTCACGAAAGCGCCGAAATCCGTTCGCAAATGGTATGAGTCCCGGACCATTGTCATGCGGGAACTTCTTGATGTATCGTATGTACATTACGCCATAGATCCGGCAACAAGGAAATTTACCGAGGATAATGTAACAATGTCGGTAAAGGCCGCGAAAACAGCGTGTGCCCATGCCGGTGTGGACGCTGCCGGCATCGAATGCATTTGTTACGGCAGCGCCCATCAAGACCAAATGCCGACCGCCTCCGTCAGGATCCAGGAGGCGTTGGGAATAGAGCGGTGCGCAGAGCTGTCCATTCATGCAAATTGTACTTCTGCCTATAAGGCCTTGCATTGCGCGTTCGAATTTATAAGGAATGGTGTTTACAAAAACGCATTAGTGGTTTCATCGAGCATGTCGTCGTCGGAGCTGGTGGCCGAATATTATAACCAGGAAAAATTAGACAAGGAATCGCTTTTCCTCAGATGGTTTTTGTGTGACGGCGCAGGCGCAGTGATACTTACGAGTGATCCTGTGCTGTCGAAAGGCTATGAATTGACGCAAACATTCATAGAATCGGTGGGCGGAAAAAAGAAGTCTCTTATGTATAATGAGCGACCGGCCTATTGGATGCCCCCAAACCGGGAATACGAGGAAGCAAGGCATCATTTGCGCCAGAAATTCAGCAATGCCTTGTCGAGTGAGGTGTTTTTAGAAAAAAACGGGTCGGTTTTTTTTAACGGCCTTATGAGGATGATTTCATCGGGCAACATTCAAATAGAAAAGATAAAGCTTTTTCAGGTCAATATGCCCACAAAGCATATCATTGATTCCATAATGGACGAATGCGAAAAAATAGGGATCAGTCGCTCGTCGTTGTATTCCCGGCTCTCTGATTTGGGTTACACGGGCCCGCCCATGGTTTTTATTTGCCTCGATAGCATAATCAGAAATGAGAAAATGGAAAAGGGTGACCTTATCGTAAGTTTTGTGACAGAAGTGAGCAAATTCATGCAGGCGGGATATTGCATAGCAGCATGACTACTGAGATTAAAACCGCTTTCGCATTCCCGGGCGCCGGCGTTGAGCCGTGCGGCTATGAAAATCCCTTTTACCGGCGTCATGAAACGCTTATGAAACCGTATTTGACAAAGGCGTCGGATTTTGCCCATTACGATTTTGTCGCCGCTTTGCTTGGCGATGCCTTTTGTGACCTTGACGAAAGAAACAGCCAGGTTTTCGCCTACGCATATGGTCATGCAACCGCAATGGTTTACCTGCGCAGCCACATCACCCCTTCCTGTGTTGCCGGCTATAGCCTTGGCGTGTATGCAGCGCTTTCGGCAAGCGGCGCATTTTCGTATGAAACCGGGCTGGAAATCGTCGCGCAAGCGTTTGATATCATGAAAGAAAACTGTGCAAACCCCGAGTTTGCAATGGGCGCGGTCGTTGGGCTTTGTTCAGCGGAAATCGCGGCAATGCTTTCGGAACCCACGACCGGGTCACTTGTCATTGCAAATACGAACAATAAAACATGCAGCATTGTATGCGGATTACCGCATGAACTTGAGGCGTTTTTTTCTTTGGCAAAGACGGCAAACGTGTTTTCCACAAAACGACTCCCGGTACATTTGCCCTATCATCATCCGGTGTATATGGCTAACGCTTCAAAGAGGTTCGCCGCATACCTTTTGTCGGTCCCCTTAAAAGACCCCATTGTGCCCCTTGTTTCATCTGTAAATCAAGCGCTTTTGCGTTCGGCGGCGGATTGCAGGGCTTTTATCGCTGCAAATCTTTGTACGCCGATTCATTGGCAAAAAGTCGTTGAAACCATGCACGCAAATCGCATAACAACACTGTATGAATGCGGTCCCGGTATTTCTTTATTGCAAAACGGCAGATTCATAGACAACGACATTTCGTATATAACGATAAAAAAAACAGTCAGGAGCGCTGCGTCGTGAGCAAAAGCATAGCAATTGTCGGAAGCGGCAAAATGGCAAAAGACATCGGTATGTTTTTCCTGAAAAAAGGGAACGCTATTACTTGGATTTCCCGGCAGGAGGAACTGCTTATCGATTTACAGGCAACCATAGACAAATCGGTGCGCTTGTTTATGAAATATTCCGGCGGAACGATCCGACAATTGTCGGCTTCTTTCTTGCTTTGCGATGAATTGGAAAAAGACAGGTTCGATGTTGTTATTGAATGCACGAAAGAGGATGTGACCTATAAAAAAGAGGTGCTTGCCTATTTGGAAGGGCATGTGGTCGACGAGGGGCTGTTGTTTTCGGCTTCGTCATCGATTTTGCCTTCGCTGATCAATGAAGTCTGCATCGGGTTTCATCCGATGTTTCCTTTTGAAATGACGACAATGGCGGAGATTGTTGTCGGCGAAAAAATAGGCGCAAAGGCCCGCGAGGCCGCCGTAATGTTCTGTAAAGAAAACGACGTCGAATGCATTTGCCAGAATGAACAGAACGCTTTTGCATTGAACAGGCTTTTTTTGCCGTTGCAAAATGAAGTGTTCGTTGCTTTGCAAACCAATGTTTCGGCAAGGGACGCAAACAGCGCTTCGAAATCATCTTTGCTTCCGACGGGGCAAATTGATTTTATTGAAAAAATCGGGCCGCATGTTGTGGCCGCATCGGTTGATTCGTATAGGCAGCGAATGGGTGCAAAGGAATCGGCTTTGTTTATGCCATTGTCGGTCGGGTTGGCATCATTTGAGACTTTCGTTCATACTGCGACGCAGGCACCGCTTATGCCCGACGGACCTTTTAATGTGTTTAAACGAAAGCTACTCTGTCTTTTCGTCAATACATGTTTGGACTTTGTCGATCAGCATCAAATTTTGCGGCAAGAATTGGATTCCGCCTTTTCCGATGTGTTTTCCGCCGATTGCACCTTGCAAGACACAATCGATGAAATCGGCATGCCGACAATTGCGGCATTATGCGAGGCTGAATATAAAAAGACGGGGAAAAATTATTTCAAACCGAGCTCATTGCTTTACAATAGGCCGCATTCATGACACCCTCTGTATCGTCTGACAATGCAACAGCAGTTTTGCGAACCCAAGACGTTATGCAATGTTTGGACGAGCATGGACTCCAGGCGATTTTCGAATTGCCGCATGTTAGTAGCTGTTTGCTGATTTTAGACACAGGCGCCGATGCCAGTTTGAAAAAGAAAGATATCGGTCCGTTTTCCGATAAAAAAATTGGACGCACAATACATGCGATACGATATGCGCCGATTCCCGTTGCGGGAATATTGGTATCGCCTGCCGGCGATGTTTGTATGGGCTTATTTTTTGCCTGCCATTTTCGTTTTGCCGTTTCATCAATTTGCCTTGGCTTTACATCACGGCAATCGCTGTTTTTCCAAATGATGGGGCAGGAAATACAACAGGACCGGTCTCTTCCGAACGCATTGGCACAAGGGGCGACGATGCCGGCAAACGATGCCTTGCGACAAGGGTTAATCCAGGGCGTCGCCGCCGCAGCAGCCATAGAAAACCATGCTTTGGAATATGTACAGGGAATTGTTTCTGGCAAAAGGAAAAAAGTAATTACAAGCGTTATGACGGCTGTTCATGCAAGCAGGACACTTGACATTGACGAGGCGTTGGCTGTGGAAACACGGTTGTTCTGCGACCTCGCAAAAGCGAAAAACCATGAATAAAAAAAACAACGGTCACTATTATGTTGCGACCAGTGTTGTTTCCTTTAAAATCAAAAGGTCGCCGGAATCGGTCAAAAAGATATATGATACATATTTTACTTTTAATAAAGAGGAGCGTGTTTCCCGGTGCACGCCGCAAAGCATCGCAGGTCTTGTTGCCTGCAAAAAAGCGATTGTGAAAGTAGTACGGGAAGTGTTTGGTCTTACAATAAGTCCCAAAAGCATCATTCTACAATATCGTGTCAATGCCTCTCCCGTAATTGCTTTTCTGCATAGCGACACAGGGGGGTTGAAAAAAAACATGCACGTTTCCGTTTCCCATACGAAAACGCATGCCTTCGGGCTTGCGGTTTTAACCGTGGAAGAGAACACGGATGAGTGATATGTTTTTTGGGGTCACATTTCATATTGATAACGGCATTGCCTATCTCACCATAGCAAGCCCGCCTAAAAACGCCATGGGTAATGATTTTTTCATTGCTTTGGCGCAATTACGAGTGGAAGTTTTCCCGGGGCTCGTGGCGCACGGAGTTCGCGGGATGATCGTTTCCGGTAAGGGGCGTCATTTTTCCTGTGGCGCAGACCTTTGGGAACTGAAAGATGCTCTTGCCCATTCTAACCGCCAAAAGGGCATTAGCGGCTTACTTGACAACAGCAGCAGTTTCTCGGCCATTGCCGATTTGCCGTTTCCGGTGGTTGCCGCAATAAGCGGATGCTGTTTGGGAAGCGGGCTGGAACTTGCATTGGCTTGCCATTTCCGAATAGCTGCAAAAAATGCTGTTCTTGGTTTGCCGGAAACAACCTTTGGTTTGATCCCCGGATGCGGCGGCACGGTCAGGTTGACAAAACTGATTGGTCATCAAAAGGCATTGAAAATAATTTTGTCGGGATCATCCATGCTTGCCGATGAGGCGAAAAAAGAGGGTGTCGTGGATTCGGTTGTGGAAAAGCGGGACCTGATGGCTTCGGCAATCAGGCACATCGAAGAATACGCATCCTAAGATGCCCACCCGTTCTGACGGATGGTGCATTGCGTTTGCAAATAAAGCGGAGTATATTTTAGGTAAAGACGTTCAACGTAAAAAAACAGAGCCCCAATAAAAGGATCATGCCGGATGGAATTTCAAATACCGATAATTACTTTGTCAAGTACTCACGGCCGCAAGGTGTTGTCGTCGATCCGTAACGCGGCGACCGACAGAAATGCGCAAGCCCAAAGCAATGTCGATAATATCCTTTGCGACGTTAAATTAAACGGCGACAAAGCATTGTTCAAATACTCCAAGCAATTCGACGGCGCAACCTTGACGAAGAATACCCTTCGTCTGAAATCCGAATACATCAGGAAAAGGGCGAAGCTTGCAGACCCTGCATTTGCCGCGTCTTGCAAAGAGGCGGCAAAACGCATACGGGCGTTTCATGAAAAGCAATTGGCGAAACCATTTTCCATTTCTACGCCCGAAGGCAAGCTGTCGCAGCTTATTCGGCCTCTTCAAAGGGTGGGCGTGTATGTGCCGGGCGGACACACTGCGTATCCGTCCACAGTTCTTATGGATGTTATTCCGTCGCAAATTGCGGGTGTGGCTGAAATCGCGGTTGCAACGCCGCCGCGCGGAGAACTTCATCCCGCAATTGCCTTTGCCGTGGAGTTACTTGGCGTAAAAGAAGTGTATCGCATGGGCGGACCGCAGGCGATCGCGGCCTTTGCATTCGGGACAAAGAGCGTGAAAAAAGTCGATAAAATCGTTGGGCCGGGGAATTTATATGTGGCTTTGGCAAAAAAAGCGGTTTACGGAACAGTAGACATTGATTCGATTGCCGGTCCGAGCGAAGTCATCGTGCTTGCCGATAAAACAGCAAATCCCCAATGGGTTGCACTCGACATGCTTGCTCAGGCCGAACACGGCAGCGGCGATGAAACGGCGATTTGCGTGACCGAGGACATTGGTTTCGCAAAGCGTTTACAGCTTGCAGTTTCAAAAGAAATTGCAAATTCGCCGGTCACGGATATTTTTAAAAGACTACGGCCCGATGCGTTGTGTATTTGCGTATCGGAAAATCGGAAGCAGAGCATCGATTTTATAAACGAATGCGGGCCCGAACACCTGGAAATCATGACGGCGACCTATAAAAAAGACCTTGATTCTGTCAAGAACGCGGGCGCGATATTTTTGGGCCCGTATTCTCCTGTTGCTATGGGGGATTATTTCGTCGGCACAAACCATGTCCTCCCGACGGGCGGTGCAGCGCGATATGCTTCGCCCCTTGGTGTTGAAAGTTTTATCAAGCGAATGTCGGTTGCCGAAATATCAAAGGCAGGATGCAAAAAAGCGGCGCCCCATGTTTCAGTGCTTGCCAGGACGGAAAATTTTGTCCACCATGCGCTCAGTGCCGAAAAAAGGGCCGAGCAGATTTAATAGTTTACAGAGGGCCAAAGTTTATACTCATACGAAAGGACGTTTTTCATGGCTAATCCTACCGTGATTCTTGTTGTGGTTCTGGCTATTGCCGCATTGATACTGTTCTTCTTTGTCGCATCGGCATTATCGCTTTGGGTTCAGGCCCTTATTTCAGGTGCGCGTGTTGGCCTGCTGAATATTGTTTTCATGCGTTTTCGGAAGGTTCCGCCCAAAGTGATTGTCGAAGCCAAAATCATGGCAAAAAAGGCCGACATCGAAATATCCACGGATTTGCTTGAAGCACATTTTCTTGCAGGCGGTAACGTAACGCGTGTTGTCAAGGCGCTTATCGCTGCAGACAAGGCCAACATATCTCTCGATTTCAAGCGCGCAACGGCAATCGATCTTGCCGGTCGAAATGTGCTGGAAGCAGTGCAGATGAGCGTGAATCCCAAGGTCATAGAAACGCCGCGCGTCGCCGGTGTTGCAAAAGACGGCATTCAGCTTACCGCTATTTCCCGGGTAACGGTGCGGGCCAACATCGACCGCTTGGTTGGCGGCGCGGGTGAAGAAACAATTCTTGCGCGCGTCGGCGAAGGCATCGTGACGACAATAGGCTCTGCGAATTCCCATAAACTGGTCCTTGAAAAGCCCGACATGATTTCCAAAACAGTGCTTGAAAAAGGCCTCGATGCCGGGACCGCCTTTGAAATATTGTCAATTGATATTGCAGATGTCGACGTGGGCAAGAACATCGGTGCAGTGCTTGAAACCGACCGTGCGGAAGCGGACAAAAAAATCGCGCAGGCAAAGGCCGAAGAACGCCGGGCAATGGCAATTGCCGCAGAACAGGAAATGAAAGCCAAGACCCAGGAGATGCGCGCAAAAGTCGTGGAAGCAGAGGCGAAAATTCCCCAGGCAATTGCCGAGGCGTTTATAAAAGGTAATTTAGGGGTCATGGACTATTATAAAATGAAAAATGTTATGGCCGATACTGGGATGCGCGAAGCCATCGGTGGTACGACGCACGAAGGGTCCAAAGGCGAACAGAAATAAGCAAATTGATAACCTATAACCTATAACCTGGTATTATATGCATTCCCATACAGGATCATTTTTTCAGCCGCTTGCCGTGATTGTTTTCGTCGTTATCATGTTTTTGTCCCAACTTGCAAAAGTAAAACAAAAACAGAAACAGGCGGAAATGGACAGGGTGCAAAGAGAAACATCGCGGCATGCTGATACATCAAATGATGATACATTTGACAAGGCACCAGATATTGGGGAAGAGATCCAACCTAAAAAGGAAGAGCCATTGCAACTGAAGGCCACTTTAAAACCCAATGTGGTTTCTGCCGTGCAAAAGGCTGCAAATGCGGCGTACGATTCCGTTGGGCCCTTGACGGAAAAAAATATATATACTATTGCGCCTCCGGATTTTAATGGACCTGGCCCTATGCTAAGCACGTATAATGCGAGGGAATTGAAAAGACTGGTGGTTTGGAGCGAGGTGCTTGGCAGGCCCAAGGCTTTGCAAGATGAGAACTAAGTTAAGAAGGAAAAAACCCTTCGGGTCGCCTCATCCATTCCATTCTTACCACAAGGGCACTTCGCCGCACGCGGAGAATGGTAATTAACCTCAGAGAAAACTATCCAGTTGCGACTTCATGAAAAAGAAAAAAGTCCTGCTCGTTTATACCAATACCGAAAAAGCCCCATATCCGGTCCCGCCGATCGGTCTTTGTCTTGTGGCCCAGGCAATAAAAGCAAAGTATGACGTGATGGTTTTCGACGGTCTCATGCGTCCTCGCGAAAACATATTTGCGGTAATAAGGGATTTTAATCCCCACTATGTCGGTTTTGGTGTTCGGAATATCGACAATATTGTTATGGACAATCCTACGTATTTCATCGATGACATTTTTGATACATTCATTGCACCCGTTCGCGCTCATTCGAATGCTGTTTGCATTGTTGGCGGAAGCGGATTTTCCGTGTTTCCACAAGAGATCCTGGAACGGTTCGGAATAGAGTACGGCATTGCCGGAGAAGGGGAAACGTCCTTTTCGGCGTTGCTTGACGCATTGGATAAGGGCGAAAGTGTTGACGGCATTCCCGGCGTTGTGGTTAAGGGGGCGCCAAGAACATTGTCGCCCGATTTCCAGTATTCTACCGCCATTCAAACGCTCGATGAATCGGAAATTGACAAGTGGATAGACTTTTCGCCGTATCGACAACGAGGGGCATATCCGATTCAAACCAAACGAGGTTGCAGTCAGCAATGCATCTATTGCACCTATCCATGCATAGAAGGCACAACGTATCGCCGCAGGGATCCCAAGGCAATTGCCAATGAAATAGAAAACGTGCATCATCGGCTCGGGGATGTGCTTTTCGAATTTGTAGATTCAACGTTTAATGATCCGCCAGGCCATGCCGAAGAAATCTGCAGAGAAATCATAAAAAAGAACATGAAAGTCCGTTTACGCACGATGGGCATCAATCCGCACAGGGCAAGCAAAGAGCTGTTTGATCTCATGATTTCGGCTGGATTCACGCAAATCGATTGTACGCCGGACTCGGGCTCCGGGGTGATGCTTGCAAACCTGCGGAAAAACTTTACAAAAAAAGAACTCGAAACTACGGCCGGAATAATCCGGCAATGCAATATTCCCACCATGTGGTTTTTTATTTTCGGCGGTCCGGGCGAAACCGAAGAAACCATAGGCGAAACATTCTCGTTTATCGATGAATTCGTAAGCCCGCAGGACATGGTGTATATGATGGCAGGCCTTCGGGTTTACCCGAAGACCGCGCTGTATGATATTGCTTTGTCGGAAGGGTCTTTTCAAAAAGATGGATCTATTTTAAAACCTGTTTTTTACGTAACGAAAAGCATGCCGAGGCAAAGAATACATGCGCTTTTGTTCGAAGCCGCTCAAAAAAGGCATAACTGCGTCCTTGCAGCCGATTCAACCCCGCCGCCGCAACTTTTGCAAAAAGCAATGGAACTCCGCAACAAACAAAACCTGCAGGAGCCGATGTTTAGGACATTGCTTCGCATCAGGCTGATCAATCGCGCACGTTCATTGTAACATTCTTCGGATTTTTCATAAGAAATGTTAAGCTAACCTCGATTTACTCCGATTAACAGTAATGTCCTGATAGTAGAATCTGAAATCCGCTTAGTCTTTGAACAAAGGGGTTTGCGCCATGGCTTCGCAAGAACATCTTGAAATTTTGAAATCGGGTGTCGAAACCTGGAACGACATGAGAAAAAGAAATAAAATAAAGCCGGATTTTGAAAACGCCATGCTATCTGCGGCTGATCTGCGCGAAACAGACTTTTCCGGAGCAAATTTCATAAATGCCGACCTTTCCTGCGCGTACCTACGGAGAGCAAATTTTGCAGGAGCCAACCTTGAGGGGGCCAGTCTTTGGGGTGCGGATCTTTCGAATGCCAATCTCCGGGAAGCCAGTCTCTGGAAGGCAGACTTATCGAGGGCCGACCTTGCCGATGCATGCCTCCGGGGTGCAAGCCTTTGGGAAGCCAATCTAACCGGCGCCAATTTACATGGCTCAAATATTACCGGAGCAAGTCTTCGGGAAGCGAATCTTGCAGATGCCGATCTTCGAGGCGCCAATCTCGAAGGAGCCAATCTTGTGGAAGCCGATCTTCGAAACGCCGACCTTCGCGGCGCGAACCTTAAAGACGTTGATCTTACCGGAGCCGACCTCCGCAATGCCCACTTTCGAAAATCCGAGGTTGGTACTGTCAGGTCGTTTTGCAAAACGGAAATCGACACAGGAATTTTACATCAGATCCGTTTGCAATGGCCTGCAAAATTCGCTACGGTCAGGAACATTGAAAAGGGTGAGTGGTCTCTCGACAAAATGCTCCTCGCACAAGTCAAAAAACAACATTGGCAGGGGTGGCGGAAGGAAGAAGTTCCCGGCTGATATCCGTATAGGTACTAACCCCATGCTTCCCGCTTTGCTAACGCTCCGGGGACATGTTGCATGGGATAAGTTTACTTTATAGAGTATATACGTAAAATGCGTATATACTCCAGATATAGGTATTAATACACCATCGGCTGCTGCGGCGGGGGTAGAGGATTCAACGGTTGCGAATTCTCAAGCGTGATGCGGTTGCGGCCTTCACGTTTGGAGGTATACAGCATTTCGTCGGAGCGTTTGACAATTGACTTTTCGTCTTCGCCGGGGACGGCTTCGGCAATGCCGATGGAAAGACTGACGCGGCCGAATTTGAAGGCGCCGAACTGCTTGGAAATACGTTCGGCAACGACCTTGGCCTGGATTTTATCGGTATCGGGAAGGATGATGGCGAATTCGTCGCCGCCATAGCGGAAGCCCGAGTCGACATCTTTACGTATGCACACCTTTATGACCTGGCCGAGCGATTTCAGCACCTGGTCGCCCACCTGATGGCCTTCGGTGTCGTTGAGTTCCTTGAAATGGTCTATGTCGATGAGCATGAGCGACAGCTTGCGCGAAGGGTTGCGCTTGAGCCTGGTGAGTTCACGCGTGATCTGATCGTAAAAATGGCGGACATTATAAAGTTCCGTAAGGCTGTCGGTAATTGCAAGTTTCGACAATAATTCGTTCTTCTTGACAAGCTCCATTTCGAGCTTTTTCTTTTCGGTAATGTCTTTTGCCGTGACCACAAGCCCGATGATCGCCGAAAAGTCGTTTTTCATTTCCGAAATGCTGAGGTTCAGCAATATGATTTCACCCTGTTTTGTTTTCATGGGAATTTCCTCATTTACCGATTTACCGGTAAGAAGGACGGTGTTGAGGATTTTCCGTTCGTCGGCTTCATTGACAAACATGGTCCGAAGCGGCACGCCAACGATTTCGGCCTGGGTAAAGCCGAAATGCATTTCAGAGCCTTTGTTGAATTTCAGGATGAACGCATCAACATCTGTTGTAAAGATGATGTCGGTTGAATCGTCGAGGATGCTTTCCAGATAATTTGCCTTGCTTTGAATACGGCGCACAGTCTGCATGTTTTTGGCCAGTTTCTTCGCGAATTCCCGCATATACCAGTAAAACCAATGGAACACAACCCACATAATTCCGCCTATGCATGTAAGCGTAATGCAAAAACTAAGCCACAGGGGAATGCTTATTTCAAGCGGGAAATAAAAACTTGCAAGCACAATAACAAAAGAGAATGCGCCGAGCGCGGCGATTTTAGTCGCCGGCAAGGCGGCAAAATCGTTTTTGTTGGGAAATAATGTTTTAAACGCGCTCACCCGTTACGTCCTTTTGCATGGTGTTTTGGTTTTGCAAAAATGCCGACCATATAAAATAAATACCTTCAATTATAATTTTACAATAAATAATGAATAAAAACCCTAAAAAAGTGTTCATGCAGATTACGGGCAGGTATATATTTTTTAATAAAGAGTGCAGGTTTAAGCACAATTCTACGAAACTGCATAGGCTTACACCCCATCCCAACCTTCCGCCGCGCATGGGAAAGGGTCTGAAAAGTCCCTTTGCGGGAGGATCTGCGAGGGGGCGGGATTTAATACGGTTATAAAACAGAGGGACAATGTTGGGAAAACCCGAGAAAACCAAAGGCCAATACGAAGCGGAAATAAGCGAAGCCATTACCCGTTTCGAAAAAGAATACATGGGCCGCGGTCCTTTGGAAACCCGCACCTATATCATCGACGATATGGTCTTGGTTAGGCTAAAGGGAGTTTTAACCAAAGCCGAATACCGGCTTGTTAAAACCGAGCGCAATGTCAAAGCCCGGGATCTTATTAAACAGGTCCGTATCGAATTATTGGAAAATGGCAGGCCCCTGCTTGAAGACATCATTAAGGATATTCTTCGCCGCAAGGTTAGAAGCCTTCATACCGACATTTCAACAATGACCGGCGAGCGTCTCATCATATTTACACTTGATAAAAATCCGTTTGAAGATTGATCACGTTAGCAACAGCTATGAAGGTGGGTTATAGTAATTTGCTTTCAAAATGTCATTATGTATGTCACCCTGAGCTTGACGAAGGGTTTGCATCTTATAGACAAATTCATGCTTCGACAATGCTCAGCATGACATTTAAATACTATCATCTTGAATGCAATTTCGGATCAGTTTAAAAGTTCCAGGCTGAACCCCTTGTATTGCGCTAGCTCCAAAACAATGGGTTTTGGAAAACTAAAATGACGTGCAGATTCGAAAATCGTGATCTGCGGCGATGCGATATGGTCGGGGTATACTTTTGAAATAGCCCCAATTGCATTGTCAAGATCGGCAATAGGCCCATGCACGATTTTAATACGTGCGCCAAGCGGATACACGGGGAAAATACTCAGAAGCGTCTTGACAATTTCCGTATTCAATTTTGTTTTAGACAATTCGACCATTTTTTTTGCGGCATGCAGCGGGTCTAACCGCTGTTGGAAATGCATCCTGCCGTGAATAAGCATATCATAGGTATCCGCAACGGCAACAATCTGGGCAAAACGATGAATGCACCCCTGATGGGAAAAATCCTTTAAGGGTGGCCTGTTCTCTGCGGTCATGCTTTGGGGGAAACCGCTGCCGTCCTGGAACTCATGATGCGATAACGCGACGATGGCGCTTGTTGGCGGGATTTCAGGGTTACCTTTCAACATGAGAAACCCGTAGGTCGTATGCTGTTGCAAAAGCAGTCTTTCTTCATCTGTCAATTCAGATTGCTTTTCGATTATCGAAGATGGGACTGCGAGCATGCCGATGTCGTAATTGAGCGCGCCAAGTCCCAGTTGCCTCATTTCATGCGCCGGCAAACGGTATTTATGGCCGATGCACAATGCGATTATTGCAACGTTAATGGAATGCTCAAGGAGATTTCCGCCCGATTCCCGCATCCTGTTTAAATTGACGACTGTCCACGGTTCATGGGCAATGTCTTCAACGAGTTTGATCGCAGCAGTCAAAATGCCGGTATCGCGTATCAATTTTGAAAGCAAGCATTTGTCTTTTTCGATCGTATCGGATATTTTCTCATTGTTTCTGGCCGCCTGGGACATTATCAGTGTTATTGCTTTTGAAGATTTGTCGAAAACTGAAATCAATTCGAGTTCGGTTTGATGGCTGATGATGGTTTCGGGCACTATTTTTTCCATGCCCATTACTGCAATGGGTATGGAAATATACCCCCTCAATTTAAGCATATCGATATGGCTTTTCTTAAGCGTGAATCCGCCCGCAATAAGAAGGTTGCCTTGCCGATCGAATAATGAATCGGCTACGATCATACCCTCTTTAACTTCATCAAGATTATAAAAAACCATAAAACCCACTTTGTATTTTCAAAAATAAAACGCAAATAGGGTGCCATGATTTGTTTACAACGATTAATGTATGTAAAAACTTGATTAGTAAAATGTTATGGGGTTTTTACCATGAAAAAAAAGCAAGGCAATAAAAGGACATTTGTGGCATTTTGTCCTAATCTGGATTTTCCCCTTCGCTAAAGCTTCGCAGGATACTAATCCAGATTTTTATGAGATTTTCGCCTAAAGGCATTGGGATCTATGCTGAGTTGTTTTAATTTATTGAGCAAATTTGGTCTGTACATTCCGGCTGTTATTGCCGCCTGATTAATATTGCCCTTAAAGTGGTGTATTAATTTTGTAAAATATTTGACTTCAAAATCGTGAATCATTGCGGCTTTCGCTTCCTGATACGATAATTGCGGGCTTGAAGCGGGTTCATTGATTTTTAATACCGACTGCACGGCTTTTTCGCTGATTGTTTTTTGGCCCATGCTTGTGATGCAAATGACCTCGACGGTATATTGCAATTCCCTTAGGTTGCCCGGCCAGGAATGTTCAACAAGCATTTCCAATGCCATTGGCGAAATCTTTCGGGGAATTTTAGGATCGTCTTTGATAGTGATGAAATGGTCGATAAGATCCGGAATGTCTTCTCTGTGCTCGTGTAAAGGAATTGTCTTGACTACGGCGCCAGACAAGCAGGACAATAAATCGGCGCTGAACCCGCTGCTTGGGTTGCTTGATGCGAGGTCGATTGTAGATGCGCTGATGACGCGGATGTCGGCGACCCGCTCGTCCCGGGACCAGCTTGGCGAGAAATAGCCGCTGCCGAGTATTTGCGCCAATTTGCACTGCATGGCACTAGACATAGCATTGATTTCGTTTAAAAACAATGTCGAATGATTTGCACATGCTAAAAGGCCCATTTTTGCCGGCCATGCGCCGCCGCTTGCACCATGGGGGTGTCCTAAAAACTCCTCGTCTTCAAGATGCGGCGGTATTGCTGCGCAATTGGTGCAGATCATGTCGCGGCTCCTGCGGGGACCGATGGCATGTATCGCAGAGGCTATGATGTCTTTTCCTGTGCTTGGTTCACCATAAATGAAAACAGGGAATTCACCTGTTGCAATTCTGTTGATTTCCCGGCGAAGTTCCTTCATATAATGCGATTCGCCCACAAGACCGGGAATGTTCTCTACGGTTGGTTTATTGCGTATTGGTGGTTTTTCCATGATATGTTGAGTATACAAAAAAAACGTAATCGGTTCAACCCAAATCATGATTTTAATGAGTCAACATACCGGCAGGGAAATAATTGACAATAAATAAAATCAATGTTCAAAATCCCCGTTGCCAATAACCGAAAATTCCGCGCCTGCATTCGGCCCTCTTTTTGCAAGCGTTGCTGCCAGCCATTTTATCCGGACCGTTGGCTCCAGAACGCGGATGGCCGCACTCAACTGCAAGGTGTCGGCAATGGTGTCGTTTGCATTTGTCACCATAATGTCGGGCACGATACCCTTGCGATGATAAATCGAGTCTGCGCAACCGCAGTTTCTTTTGACACGAAGGAAGGTTATTTTAACGTCGCGTTTGCCGAATACTTGCCTGTTGACGACGATTTGACCGATTCCCTTGCCATAGGAGGTCTCACCGACGATTTTTACCTGCTCGCCAGTTGCCGCGGCGCGCCCGTCTTTGAGTCCTGCAGCCATCATTTCCGATGCGCTCGCAGAACCTTTATTCATGAGAATGACGATGGTTTTATTTGCAAGAGAGACTGCATGGGTGTTTTTGACCGTCCATTTTTCATTGTACTTCGTTGTTGCTGTCTGGGTGCTTTTATCGTAATCGCGGTACGTTGCGATGATATAGGGAGTGCCAAGGGGAAGAAAATAGGAAATAATGGAATCGAGGGCCGAAATTTCCCCGCCGCCGTTCCAGCGCAAATCGACCATGATGTTTGCAAAGCGGGAAAGGAAGGGGAGAATATGCAGAAACTGGTTATACGTGCTGTCCCTCACGAATTCCGTGATTTCCATCAAGGCTGTTTTCGGCGTGATACTGTCGTAAAAAACGGTCGTGTTGGGAGCGGGAACTGCCGAAATTTTCGCATGTGTCGCATTTGCGTCGTATATCGATGCCATACTATAGTAGAGGACGTTGTGTATGGTATCGTCGTACCGGGTATAAAGAACGCCGTGCAATGTGTCGTTGGTGCTTGCAAGCAGTTTTTCGGGGCTACTGAATGTAAATGGATTGGCAGGCAAGGGAATGCTGTCTTGCCAGATACAATACGTTTTCAAATATTGCCAAATGCTTTCGAATTCCAAAACATTGTTCGTGTTTGTTTCTACAGGATAGGTGCTGCAATGCAAAAAAAACAAAAAAAGAACCAACAGAGTAAGCATTGACAAAACAATGAGCGGCGCTTTGCGTGTATGGTGGCTTTCCACTATCCGCCTGCCGCTTTCCGTATCGCGGTTATCCGCTCCTTGTAATCGGGCGCATTAAACACATAGCTCCCGGCAACAAAAATATTTGCGCCGTTTTGCGCGCAAAGCGAGGCGGTTTCATGATTGATTCCCCCGTCTACCTCAATGTCCAAAGACAGGCCATACATTTTTTTTTCATCGAAAACAGCCTTGATTTTAGGGAGCATTTCCGGGATGAACGATTGGCCGCCGAAGCCTGCGTATACGGTCATGATAAGCGCCTGATCCATGTTCCGCAAAAAGGGTATTATACAATCGGCGCTTTTGTCGGGATTAACCGCTACGCCGCACTTGACCCCGCGTTTACGGATGTCGGAAAGCGTTTGTGCCAGATCGGGGACTGTTTCCGCATGTACCATGAGAATGTCGGCCCCTGCATCACAATAGGCGGCAATAAATTGCTGCGGGTTTGCAATCATCAAATGCACATCAAGGGGAATGGAAACGCACTTCTTGACCGCTTCGATGATGAGCGGCCCGAAGGTCAGGTTGGGGACGAAATGGCCGTCCATCACATCGCAATGGATGCGGTCTGCGCCGCACGCCTCCGCATCTTTGACCGCTTTTTCGATGTTGCGGAAATCGGCCGACAAAATTGACGGGGCAATAATAATTGGTGATGGTTTCATCGGGATTGGTCCTTACCAAAAAGGGATAGGCGTTAATCTCTTCGGCTTTTCCTTTTCGCCCCCTCTCCAGCGGTTCCGCCGCAGGGGGAACCATATTATAAAGTCCCCCTGCGGGGGATTTAGGGGGCGTTTGGATGTTTGACTTTAGATACCTCGCAGCTGCGGGGTAGTTCATTTACTTTGGAAACGATACCGGTTCCGCCATTTGTTTGACAACCTGCCAATTTGCCGCGACATAATCGTATACCGACAAAACCGTCACGATGGCGGGCACGAGCATGACCCAAAATCCGGGATGTCTTCCCCACAAAACGGTTGGTATCCATGGCAATTTATAGGAAATGCCGAGGCACAAAAACAAAACAATAAACGCGCCGATGGCCTGGACAACGGCCTTGAGTTTTCCGGCCTGGCGGGCGGCGAGCACCGTGCCGTTATATGCGCACATCATCCGTAAAATAGACAAAAAAGCATCGCGGTAGAGGAACACCAGGAACATCCAGAGCGGGATAATATGGGCGGCGCAAACCATGAACGATAGGAATATCGTTTGTCGCGAAAGGCTGTCGGCCATGGGGTCGAGCAATTTGCCGAAATCGGAAACCATGTTTTGCGAACGTGCGACAAAACCGTCGAAGGCGTCGGACAATTCTATAAGGCACACAAGGCCGATGGATATCCAAAGCCATAGCGTTGGGGAGTGCGCATGGAAGCTTCTTATGAAGAAATAGGCGAAAACCGGCGCAACAATGATACGCGAAATGGTCAGCGTGTTGGCAAGATTGAATTTTCGCATCAGGTCCTTATTCTGTTTGAGGTTCTTGGATAATTGCCGCGATGGAGGCCTTGCTGTGGCAACCGAACTGTTTCCAAATGTGGTTGCATTTGGCGGTAAAAAGGCAGGCAATGGTTGCTTTCGGGTATTGCTTCCCGAATTCCGACAAAACATAGTAATTGGCCTGGCCTTTTGCAATAATAAAATCCGCGTCTGCCAAGGCCGTAGCCAATTCAGCGCTCATTTCTTTGAACGAAATGCCAAGCGTATCGGGCCCGGCACAAATGAGCTTTGCGACGTCTTGGATCCCTGCTGCATAGGCGTCTTCCATGATGGCGTCGCTGGTGATGGGGCCGCCGCGGAAGGGAACCGTTATTTCTGCGCCGCGCGCTTTCATTTCGCGTATCAAAAGCTTGTCGAAAGGTAATTCTCCGACATTGTCAGGCACGTAAACGATGCGTTTTGCGTCGAGTGCGGCCGCGAAAATCCGCTTCGTTTCATCAACGGTAAGGCCTGCGGAAAAATAGGACAATAGGCTTTCCTCGATGGTTTTGGCGTTCAACGCATATCCGACTCCGGCAGTCCTGAAATCAAGGCTGTTTGAGGCTATGGCCCAACGCACCAGAAATAAAAATTTGTCAAGCCCGATTTTATGCGCAGACTCTTTTTGGACGTTCCCCGCGATAATCAGACCCGCCTCAAGGCAGGTTTTACGCATTTCGGCGAACGGCATTGCAAGCGCGAGATGGCGTTTGATGATCCTATGTAAATCGGTAATGAAATAGGACGGCGGCACATCGTCGCCCACATGCGTTGCAAGGTACAAGAGCGTTTCCTGCATTATGGACGTCGTTTGTTTTTGGGAAACCCCGAGCATTTCAACGGCGCCCAAAACATCATCGACAAAGCATGATAAACATTGTGTCACGAATTTCATATGCATAAAATAACTAATTATTCTTGCGCCGGTCTTGCCTTTATTTTCCCAATCCTATATAATGAAAAATGCCAGGGAAATTGTTTTCCAAAGGAGTCGTCATGCGTTGGATTAAACGGACGGTAAAAAGCTTACTCATCGGCTCTGCCATGGGTATCGGTGTAGCGCTGTTTACAAATCTATTTTTTACCAATCTTATCAACAGGCTCGAGGACCAAACCTATTACATGCGGTATCATTGGGAATTCGAGGAAAAGTCTTCGAACAAACACCAGGGAGTCATAGACGATGACAATGGCATCAACATCGTCGACATCGACGAGAGGAGCCTGCATAAACTCGGCAAATATCAGAACTGGGACCGCTCGTATCATGCACAGATGATCCGCGCCCTTGAAAAACATTTTCCCGCTGCACTCATTTTCGACGTAATGTTCTTTGATCCCGATGACAAAAACTACGTTTCAAGGCTCGACAGACTCATTGACACATGCAAAAGCAGGGCGGGGAATTTCGCAGTGCCCGACAACATCTATAAACCGTTGATTTCCGCCATGGATTACGACGAGCAGTTTATAGCAGCAACGCAGGAGGCCGGCAATGTCTTTCATGCGCTGATGATGGCCGACAAATGGGATTATTCGGAATTTGCGCAATCACAAATAGAATCCATGATGACCATGGCCTGGCACGATTCGCTGCATCCGTCGTCGGCGATCGTTTTGCCGCCCGAAAAGCGCAGGATGGTGTATGATAAAAAACCAGTGTTGGACGGCACATTCCCCCGATTGGCCCGGGCTGCGCAGGACATCGGGATTGTCAACATACCGCCGAATTCCGACGGCGTGATAAGGGAAATACCGCTGCTCACCGCGTTCGGCAACAATCCGCCGGTATATCTGCCTATAAGCATCCGTGCCGTTGCCACGCTGTTCGGAACGCCGAACAGCGAAATCGTCTATGAGCCCGGACGGTACCTTGACATCGGCAAGCCCTTTAAGGCGTTCAAGAATTCCAAGGGCACGCTGCAATTTTCCTATCCGAATGTGACGCCGCAACAGGTTAAGGCGATCATTGATAATAGCGCGGAAATTTCGGGCTGCGCACCAAAAAAGCCTATTGACATAAGCGCGCAACTCAAAGTAGGCAGAGACTCGACTGGAGGCGCTTTCATCGATATGTACTGCGGCATGTTTCCCTTGTCGGTTGCCAAGGCCTTGATTTTAGCTGATAGCAAGAAAATCGTAAACATGGTGATAAAAGATTCCTGCGAGCTTGGTCCTGCCGTAAAAATCAAGCGCAGTTCAGACCTTGAATGGGTGGTCACTGCGCCCGAGGGTGACGGTGAGTGGACAATGGCAAAGCTCGATTTGGAAACCATTGCAAGAGTGACGACGGCGGATCTTGATTCCTTGAAACCGGGGCAGACCAAGCTGCTGTTTTACGGTTTGACCGTGAAAAATAAAGACAATAAACTCCTGGCGAATATCCCGATTTTTAATGCGTCGGTACTTTCGGATTTGTGCAGGACAAAGTGGAAAGACATCGAGTCGATGCCTGCGGGAATGCGCATGGATTTCGGCAATGCCGTGCGTATACCGCTTACAAAAGACAATCGCCATATCGTGACCTATTTCGGCCCCAAAGCAAAGACGTTCCACTATTACAGTTATTATGATATCATGAAAAACAGAGTGCAGGGCGCCTTGGAGGGCAAAATATTTCTTGTGGGTTCTACGGTCGCGGGTTTGTTCGATTTGGTGTCGTCGCCCATAGACAGCAAGTACCCAGGGGTGGAGGTCCATGCATCGCTTATCAATTCCTTTCTGACAAATACGTTCGTGACGAGATTATCGAAATGGCAGGATTTCTTCATCCTGTTGTGCGTGTCTATCGTCATCGGGTTCCTGTCGTATTTCTTGAAGCCGCTTTTCGGTTCCATCCTGAGCATCGTGGCAGTATTTGCGTATTTCGTTATTGCCATGTCGGTGTTTGGCGGAAACCATGTGTGGATCGAAATCGCCCGGCCTATTCTTGCAATCGTCATGACCTTCACCGCGGTCATGGCGTATCGATACATTACGGAAGAGAAAGACCGGAAGTTTTTGCAAAGCACGTTCAAGCAATACCTGTCGCCAGACCTTATTGACATGATGTACAATTCAAAACAGCAGCCCAAACTCGGCGGTGACGAGGGAATACGGACCGCGTTTTTTACCGATATACAGGGGTTCTCGACATTTTCCGAGAAATTAGGGTCGCCGACCCGGCTTGTCGAGCTCCTCAACGAATACCTCACGGAAATGACCAATGTGCTCCTGTCGCATTACGGCACACTAGACAAATACGAGGGCGATGCCATCATCGCGTTTTTCGGTGCGCCGATGCCCATGGAAGACCATGCGAAGCAGGCCTGCCTTACGGCACTCGACATGCAAAACAAACTCGGCGGGTTGCGGAAAAAATGGATTTCGGAAGGCGACAAATGGCCGCAAATCGTGCATGAAATGCGCATGCGCATCGGCATCAACAGCGGCCCGATCGTCACGGGAAACATGGGCTCAAAAACCCGCATGAACTATACCATGATGGGCGATACGGTCAATTTGGCTGCGCGGTTGGAAAGCGCGGCAAAGCAATATGGTGTTTTTGCCATGATCAGCCATTTTACGTATGATATGGTCAAAAATGATTTTGAAGCCCGCCAGCTTGATAAGATTACGGTTGTGGGTAAATCCGAGCCTATTGTAGTTTATGAGCTGATAGCCGAAAAAGGGAAATCGACGCCCGATATTGCCAAAATGGTCGATTTGTATTCGCAAGGCCTTGCTGCTTTTTACAAGCAGGAATGGGACAAGGCAATCGAGATACTCACGGAATCCGACAAGCTTGAACCGTATCGGAATTTTGCGAAAATCACGCCGAGTAAAAAGGTCATTGGATATTGTTTGGACTTTAAAAAATCGTCGCCAGGCCCCGATTGGGACGGCGTTATACGTTTGACATCGAAATAATCCTTTCAAAGGAGTTTGGTATGGTGTGGAAAATAATTTTATTGCCGTTTTGGATCGTAAAAAAAGGGCTGGGACTCGTATTTATTCTTGTAAATCTCGTGTTAGGCGCTTTACGGTTGATTTTTGGAGGAAGGGTCATCGCCTTGGGTCTTTTAATCGGAGGGTTCTTTTTAGGAAAGAAGCTGCTCAAGGAAAAAAACGGGGAAAATCAACAGGAACCTTCTCAAAAAGACTGATGGCCTGCATAGCAATACCTGCAGCGATGATGGCATTTCTGCAGGTATGAACCGATGTCCCTGCTTTCATAACATCCGCAATTCGTCCGCGTAGGCTTGGGCTTGAGCGTCTCATGGATGCCGAAGCGGTCTGTTTCGCGCAGGATCCCGTCGTCGATGCAATGGGCCTGTAAAACCCCTGCGTTCATTCCCCACGTTTCAGGGTTGCAGCAATTGTAAAGGGTGATGCCGGCATCGATGCAGGCCCGGGCCAATGCTTGCGTTATGGAAAACTTTTCATGGTCATAAAATTCCTCAAACGCAATGCTTTGTTTTTTTAATGCGCGATACAGGGTCATGAAAGAAAAGTAACATCGTGAAATCCCCGCCTTTTCCACGAGCGGGAGAATTTTGAAAAACCCGTCTAAATTGGTTACGGTTTCACCATTGTCGTTTTTATATTTGCAAAGAGGGTCATATCGCCACAATACCCTTTGCTCCCCAACGAGGTCGCAAAGCTTTTGCATGGTCTGTAGGCGGGTTTTAAGCGTCGCCACATGAGGCTCAAGAATCGTGTCGTTGTTGAGGGTGTAGTGAAACAGTGCATTGTTATGTGTAATAAGGGAGTGGAATTCAGGGTGATTGATAAAACAAGAATAATCTTTGGACCAGAAAATATACCCTACAACATCGTCTTGCTTCAGCGAGATAGTATACGATCGGCCATGGCCTCCATCGTAGGTAATTTTACCTTGTTTCCACGCCTCGAAAAATTCCTTGTAAAAAAAACGGGGTATATCGGTACGCCGGGAAACCGAAATATAGCGGGCCACACTAACCCACCTGCTTCGCTGGTGGATTGCTGTAGCTGAGATTGTTATCTACGCAAAAAGCGTAGATAATTTGTATATAGTTGCTAATCGGTTCCAATCTTTGCCTTTAAGCGCGCCAGGGATTTTTCGTCCAGGCCGGTATCTTTACCCTTAAGAAGTTTCCGCAATGCGGCCATTTCGTTTTGCGAGAACTGGGCGCCGCGCAGGACGTGGTCGTCGAAGGCCTCAAAAACCATGGGACAAACGGTTCTGGCGATTTTGTTGATTGCTTCGGCATACACCCGTATTTCCATTTGCGCA
>Ga0182027_10001846_pt1 | contig 34632 bp, 29 predicted proteins | sample 712E1DmetaG_FD_121300 | JGI IMG/M metagenome (GOLD analysis project Ga0182027, IMG submission 121300) | Permafrost microbial communities from Stordalen Mire, Sweden - 712E1D metaG (Illumina Assembly) | ecosystem: Environmental > Terrestrial > Soil > Wetlands > Permafrost | place: Sweden...
CGTGCACCTTGTGCGGCATCCGGACGCCGGCGCACTGGCGGCGCTGGCGGCCTGCGTCGATCGCTCGCACCTGCCGGCCGAGCCCGCCACCTATGCCGCTTGCACAGCACTGCTGTGCGCCGCTGGCGCCGGCGGCGACTTCGACCCCATGCACGCCGCGGCGATGCGCCTGAAGGAGATCTCCGGCGCCCGCATGGTGCGCCTCGACGCCGTGGAGGCGTTTTTCCGGCGCAGGCCGGACAACGCCGGCATCAACACGATCCTGCCGATGCTGCCGGCCCTGTCCTTGGAGATGGTGTACGCACTCTACGATCGCTTCGACGAACCGCCGCCCGCGGCGGCCGTGACAGTCCGGCCACGATGAGGACCGCACCACCACCACCGCCCGACCGATCCGGCATGAGCCGCGTGCCGCCGGTGCCCGCCGCAGCCCGGAAGCTGGCGGGGCTCAATGCGGCCCTGCTCGGTCTCCTGGCTGCCGCCTTAACCGTGTATCTCTGGCCGCAATGGCGCCACAACCCGGATCTGTCGCACGGATTCCTCATGCCGGCCGTTTTCCTGCTGCTCGTCTGGGAGGCGCGGCAGCGCGGGCCATTCCGTCATCCTTCGACGAGCGCGTGGACGCTCGGTGGCGTCGCATTGCTGTCCACCGCTGCGCTGATTGGTTTGGCGGCGGCGGGCCTGTTTGCGGTTGCCCTCGGCTGGTCGCACAGCCTGGTGTCGTTTGTTCTCGCGGGCGCGCTCGCGGCGGCGCTGTTGGGCGGGATGGTCGCCCTGGCCGCCGAACCGCTGCGCTGGGTGCCTTTGAACTGGACGACGGTGGTGGCCGCGCTCCTGTGGCTGCTCACGGCGCCGCTCCCGCCGGGGACCTACACGCGTCTCATGCTCCGACTGCAGATTTGGGTCACTGGGAATGTCCTCGCCGCGCTCCACGTGCTCGGCGTGGCGGCGCGACAGCGGGGCAACCTGATCGAGCTCGCCGGCTCGACCGTAGGGATCGAGGAGGCATGCAGCGGCATGCGCAGCCTCATCGCCTGCGTGTTTGCCGGTGCGTTCTTCTCCGCGTGGCTGGTGCGGCGGCCTGCGGCCCGCGCGGTCCTCCTCCTCCTCGCCGCGCCGCTGGCGATCCTGATGAACTTTGCCCGGTCTCTCGCACTGACGCTGTTGGCCAACGCCAACGTCGACATCGCCGGATTCTGGCATGACGCGACGGGCTATGCGGTCCTCCTTCTCACCGCGGGTGCGCTGGCTGGTGCGGCCCGGTTGCTGGAATCGCATCGCGTTGAACCTGTCCCCGCGCCGATTCCGCGGCATTTTTCCGAGCCGTTGTTGATCGCCATCCAGGCGGTGCTCCTCGGGTCGCTGCTGCTCGGATGCGGTCTCGTGGTGTTTTTCGTCCGGCAAACGCGCCCTTCCGGCATCCCACCCGCACCCCCGCCCGACCTGGCGTCCGTGCTTCCACCGGAGGCGCCGGGCTGGACGGTCACAACCAGCGGCGACCTCTATCGGTTCGCCGATACGCTGCAGACGAAGCATCTCCTGCAGCGCACGTACTACAAGGGGCGGGCGGACGACACGACCCAGATCACTGTCTACCTCGCCTATTGGCCGGCGGGGCAAACCACGGTCACCACCGTCGCGTTGCATACGCCCGATGCTTGCTGGCCCGGCGTCGGGTGGACAGCGGTCCCGGTGGCCACGTCCGAACCGGCGCCAGCGGTGGCGGGCCGGCGCCTGCCCGCACCGGAGTACCGCTTGTTCACCAGCGAAGGCTATCCCCAACACGTCTGGTTCTGGCACCTTTACGGCGGGGCGCCGATCACCCAGCGGGATCCGCGTTCGCCGCGGGAACTGCTGGTCACCGCCCTGCGCTTCGGCTTCCGCCGGGAGGCCGACCAGCTTTTCGTGCGTCTTTCGAGCAACCGCTCCTGGAGCGAAATCGGCGACGAGCCGCTGCTGGCCGAGATCTTCGGGCGGTTGCACGATTTCGGACTTTGACGGCATCATGCCACTGAGAATCACCCGCCAGGAAAGGACGGTCCTCACCGTCATCGCCGTTCTGATTGTCCTCGGCCTGCTGGGGCTCGCGCTGCTGTGAAGACGGCGATCATGGCCGCCGCGGAACCGACAAATTTGAGTTGGCCTGACCCGGCAGAACCGATGCGATGGCGCCTCTTCAGTTCCCCTTGCCCATGCGTCCTGTTCCACTGCCTCTTCCCTTGACCGCATCGCCGACGGTTGGCGCACCAACGCCAAGTCTGGCGAGGGCCGATTTCCCATGAATATTGAGACCACTCCCGCCGGGGATCGACCCGGAGGCGCCTCGACGCCGCCCGGCTTCGGTCGCGTTCCGCCAGGCCCGCTCGCGTGGCTGCCTTGGTTGGCGGCGGCAGGGTTCGCTCTTTTGGCGGGTTTCCTGGGGCAGGAGTACTTCGCCGCGAAATCGGAGATCGTCGCCCTCGGCGCGCAGAACTCACTGGCCAATCTCGAAACTAGGGGCCTGCAAAACCAACTCGAGGCCGAGCGCATCTTGAACGCTCAGTTTCTGGCGGAGTTTTCGTCCGGGAAAAACGGCCCGGCAGACCTTGGACGATTTCAATTTCTGCTGATGCAGTCATCGAACGCCCGGTCCGGCTCCGCGATGATGGTGTGGGATCCCGACCGACAAGAGGGCCTGCTCGTGATGTCTGACGTGCCGGCGCCAGCGCCAGACCGCGAGTATCGGCTCTGGATCGTTGATTCGCGCCGTCCGGCTCCGGTTGCCGGCGGTTTGCTGACCATCCCGCAGGCCGCCGGCGAGGCTCGTGTCTCTTTCCGCCTAAATGAACTGGTGTCGTCTTCTGCCAAGGTTTTTGTTAGCGTGGAGCCCAAGGGTGGAACCTCCGGGGCGACCGGCCCCGTGCTGCTTTCCAGCCAATGATCTTCGGCGGACTGTTACGAGCACGTTACGGCGTCACCTGCCTTCGCAGGTAAACAGGGTGGTTGCGTTTTGGCGGATTCGTGTCACCCGTAAGCTACCCGACCACCATACGTTTTCATGATTCTGAGACCCAAGGTTCGCGGATTTGTCTGCGTGACCGCTCATCCCGTTGGCTGCGCGGCTTATGTGCAAGAACAGATTGATTACGTGAGGGCGATGGGCCCGATCAAAAACGGCCCAAAGAAAGCTTTAATCATAGGATCATCAACTGGTTACGGACTAGCCTCGCGCATCACTGCTGCGTTCGGATCAGGCGCCGCCACTGTCGGCGTGTTTTATGATCGCCCTTCCGAGGATGACCGGCCGGCAACGCCGGGTTGGTACAATTCGATTGCGTTTGAGCGTGCCGCTCAAGCGGCCGGCCTGAACGCCAAGAGCATCAACGGTGATGCCTTTTCCGACGCGATCAAGCGGCAGGCCATCGAGTTGGTGAAAAGCGAGCTCGGGTTGGTGGATTTGGTCGTTTATAGTGTGGCGTCGCCGCGCCGAGTCCATCCGCGCACCGGGGCGATCCACAAGTCTGTGCTCAAGCCCGTTGGCCGCTCGTACACCGCAAAAACCGTCGACACCGACTTGGGCATCGTCAGCGACATCACCATCGACCCGGCCACCGAAGAGGAAGTCGCCGATACGGTGGCGGTCATGGGCGGCGAGGACTGGGAAATGTGGATGCAGGCGTTGGAGACTGCCGGGCTGCTGGCCCCGGGCGCCACGGCGGTGTCGTATTCGTACATCGGGCCCGAGGTGACCTGGCCGATCTACCGCAACGGGACGATCGGCATGGCGAAGAACGACCTCGAGCGCGCCGCGCGCCGGATCGACGCTATGCTCAAGGTGAACGGTTACGGCCGAGCCTTGATCTCGATCAACAAAGCCTTGGTGACGCAGGCGAGCTCAGCCATCCCGGTGGTGCCCCTTTACATTTCGGTCCTCTCCAAGATCATGAAGGCAAAGGGATCCCACGAAGGGTGCATCGAACAGATCCAGCGCCTCTTCGCGACTCAGATGTACAACGGTTCACCCATGGTTTTCGATGAGGCCGGGCGTGTCCGGCTCGACGACCGCGAAATGCAGCCCGACGTGCAGCAGGAGGTGGCGCGGATCTGGCCACGGGTCGACACCGGGAATCTCCAGAAACTGACGGACATCGACGGCTATCGCGCGGAATTTCTGAAGCTCTTTGGCTTCGGTCTGCCCGGTGTCGACTACGAGGCCGAGGTGGACCCTCACGTGACCTTCTGACGCCGGGACCGCCGACGGCACCGGGCCTCCCCCGGCGGCCGATCGACCGCCTCAATCACCTCTCTCTCCCCTCCCGCCAATCGAAGCCCACCCTCGTTCATGCGCGCCGTCATCCAGCGTGTTTCCTCTGCGAGCGTCAGAACCGACGGCGGGTTTGCCAACGCGATTGGCTCCGGCCTGCTCGTTCTGCTGGGCGTGGGGCGGAGCGACACCCCGGCCGATTGCGCCTGGCTGGCCGAGAAGATCGTGAAACTCCGCATCTTTCCAGAAGGACCCGGCGGCGCGGGGCCCGGCGAAGGCGAGCAGATGGCCCGGGCGGTGAGGGACGTGGAGGGCGAAATCCTCGTCGTCTCCCAGTTCACCTTGCACGCGAGCGTGCGGAAGGGCACGCGCCCCTCGTTCAACGATGCGGCGCCACCGGAGCAGGCCATCCCCCTCTATGATGAGTTCATCCTCCAGTTGCAGACGGCGCTGGGCCGGCGGGTTCAGACGGGTAAGTTCGGCGCCATGATGAAAGTCTCGCTGGTGAACGACGGCCCGGTGACGATTGTCATCGACACCAAAGCGCGCGATTGAGCGAAGGCGCCGCGTCTTCCCTGGAGACGCGACGCCCTCGTCGCGTTTTCCTCGAAGGCGGCCGGCGCGGTTTTGCCTTCCCGCCGGTCCCGCCCTTCCCTCTACTGCTTGCCGGCACTCGAGAATCCCCAGACCAGAAAGGTCCATTTATGGAAAAGCCCGTTGCGTCCCAACCCCGTGACACGATCAAGACTCTGCCCGGCGACGACGTCCGCCAGATCCTTTGGCGTTACCAAGATCGGTACGACCTGCAGATGCTGGTGCAGTCCGCCCGGACGGTGGCCCGAGGCCCCGTGGCCCGTCTCGTGGCAGCCGGTGGCCGGAACAGCCACGAATGGACGCCCGAGAAGGCGCAGTTGCTGCAGGCATTCGACGAAGCGGGGATCACGACCTGCTTCATGGATCCCGCCCAAGGCGGCTTCATCGAAGGCCCGAAAAACCTGGTTCTTTCCCTGGTGGCGCTCGAACTCGCCTGGGTCGACGCCGGCGCGGCCACCGGTAGCCTCGCGGGCAATCTTGCGCTGGGGCCCATCCATGAACGCGGCACCCAGGAACAGCGCGACTATTACATGAGCCGTTGCGTGCCCCCGCCGCCGGGCGACAGCCGCCCGGTCTGGCGCGGAGCCTTCAGCCTCACCGAACCCCTGCCCTACGTCGGCGTCGAAACCGGCCTCCTCTGCGGCAAGGTCCGCATCGCCGCGTGGGAGGAGGGAAAGGAACCCCTGTTGCACGTCGACAAACGGGCACGGTTCATCACCAACATGGGCTTCGCCAACTTCTCGACCGTTGCGGTTGACACCGACGACCCGCGCATCAAGTCGAGTTGCATGATCGTCCTCGAGGAGACCGACCCCGGCGTCTTCGACCGCGGCGCACCCACGCACAAGATGGTGCACCAGCTCTCCTCCACCCACGATCCGGTTTTCAACATGACCGTGCCCGCCAACCGCATCATTGGCGGCTACACCGTCAAGGACGGCGTGATCATTCCCAACTACAGCCACGGCGAGATCATCGAAGCGGTCTTCCGCCGCACCCGCGTCACGGTCGGCGTCATGACGGCCGCGAAACTGCTCTCGGCGGTGGAGCCGGTCATCCGGTACCAGCGCAACCGTTTCCGCGGCGCCGCCAGCGTCAGCCCCGGCACGCCGCGCTACGAACTCGGCCTCCAGCAAAAGGAGGACTGTCTCCAACGCTTGGTCGACATTTGGGCCACCGGCGAAGCCGCCGCGGCGCTCGGCCTGGCCACCGCGCGCCTCTTCGACGAACTCGATCCCCTTGAGAAGGTGAAGGATCAGAAGTTCGCCGAGCAGGGCATCGCCGGCGGCATGGCGCAGATGAAGGCGTTCCGCGCGATCGGAAAACAGGCGATGGAATTCATCGCCCTCGAAGCCCGGCCGGCGGCCGAACGCGACGCCGTGCGCCACGAGGTGCTCAAAGCCGACCCGCTCGTGCAGTACCTGATCCTCGACTCCCAAGCCAACGTCCTTTGCCCCGCCACCAAGCTTTGGGACACCGGACACGGCGCCACGGTGATGCGCGAGGCTGTCAGCCTCATGGGCGGCTACGGCATCACCGAGGACTGCCCCGGATTCCTCGGTCACAAATGGATGGACGCCCAGTTGGAGGCGACGTACGAGGGCCCGGAGGCCGTCCAGCGCCGCCAGATTTCCGTGACGATGACCAGCGAGGTCTTCCTCGCCCTGTTCCGTTCCTGGATCGCCGATTTGCGCACGATCGCCGCCCGCCGGCCCGACCTTGGGGCCTGCACCCTGGCGAACGCGATGGAGCTTTGGCTCTGGACGCTTCAGCACCTGCAAACCGCGAAGGATGCCCACGGCGCAAAGCTGCTGTCCGGCAATCGCCACGGCGTCGTCTTTCCGCTGGCGGACGCGTTGTGCTGGCTGCTCGCCTCGCGCGCGCAGATGTCCGACGTGATCGAACTCGAGGAGAAAGGTCCGGCCAGCCCGGTGGTGGCGGAAAACCTGGCGGGCCTGGTCAATTTCTTCTCGGACCTCTGTGCCGTGCAAGCAGCCAGCGCCGCCGGCGAGTCCGCGCGCATCTGCGCCGAGCTGGTCTACGGCTACAACCCGGTCGATTCGTGCTCGGCCGACGGCTGTAGCTGCCAGGGCGCCATGGCCGCGCCACTCGAACCGTTCGCGCAGCTGCGCCGCAAAGTCGACGCCTGCCTCGCCGGCTCGCGCCTCGCCAAGGACCGCGCCGCCGAGGCTCTCTCCAAGGTCATGATTCCCGAGGCTCTCGACTACCCGCGGTGACGGGGCAAAGGAGTCAGGAGACAGAATTCAGGAGTCAGAAGTGTCCGAACTCATCCCGGCCTTTGAGCTTCCGTGCTCCGTCGCCTCCTGGCTCTTGAAACCTTTGGTTTGATTCATTCCTCCTCCTTCCTTTGTGAGCTCCATGTCCTCCGTGGTTCAAAACCTCCCCGACCCCTCGCCTCCGGATGGAACGACAATCGACCAGCGTCGATCTCTTCTGCGTCAGCTTCGGCCCAGCGATGCGTTGACATCCACGTGGGTTAACTCAAGTTGAACCAGAGATGAACACGCTCATCACCGCCAAAGAGCTGCGCGCCTCCTTTCCGACGGTCGTCAGGCGAGTCCGGAAGGGTGCCCGGTATACGGTCATCTACCGCAGTCGCCCGGCGTTCCAGCTGTCCCCAGTGGAGGAATCCTCCACCCCGGCCGGAGATGCCGCCGGCGATTCGCTCTACCGCGCCGCCGCGCTGGGCCGTTCCACCGATGCTGTTGCCGCCGCTGACCACGACCATCTGCTCTACGCCAAGTGAAAGCCCTGTTTGTCGACACGGCCGGTTGGATGACGTGTGCCGATGCCGCAGACCCTGCTCATCGCGTGGCCGCCAAAACCCGCGACACCTGGCTTGAACAGGGCGGCCTTTTTGTCACCACCGACTACATCGCCGACGAGGCCCTCACCCTCATCCGCCTCCGGCTCGGCCACGCGGCCGCCGAAACGTGGTGGCGGCAAGTCGACTGCAGCACGCGTGTTCGCTGGGAACCCATCACGCCCGCTCGGGCCGAAAAAGCCCGCGGCCTTTTCTTTCGTTACCACGACAAGGACTTTTCGTTCACCGATTGCACCAGTTTCGTTGTGATGCGCGAACTCCGGTTGCGCGAGGTTCTGACCACCGACCACCATTTCGCCCAGATGGGCTTCCTGCTCAAACCCTGAACCGACGTGGGCGGGCTCATGCGAGCCAGCCAATTTCCTGACTACCTGACCTGATTTCCGGCCCCATCTTGGCGTCCTTGCGCCCGGCCCCTTTCCTTCCGTCTCCGTGCGCTCCGTGGTTCACCCCCTCCCCGACTCCTCCCCCACCGTCGACCGCCAGTCCATGGGCGTCGACATCGCCTGCGTCGGCTTCGGCCCGGCCATGGGCGGATTCCTGACGACGCTGTCGCGCCAACTGACGAAGGAAGACGGCACGCCGGCGTTCGAAAGCGTCGCGGCCCCGGGGATGCCGCTGCAGGTCATCTGTTACGAGCGCGCTGACGACCTCGGCTTCGGCGTGTCCGGCGTCGTGACCCCGGGTCGCAGCCTGCGGGTCAGTTTCCCCGGGCTCGATCCCGCGCAGATCCCGATGGCCGCGCCCGTGAAACACGAGACTGTCGCCTACCTGCTCGACCCGGTGGGTGCTAGCCGCCGTTCGTTCGCCCTGCGCGCCGCCGACGGCCTGCTCCGCGCGTTCCGGTGGGCGCTCCCGGTGAGAAATCACGCGTTCGAACTACCGTGGATTCCATCGTTTCTCGCGAAGCACGAAGGTCTTGTTCTCTCGATGGGCCAGTTTATGCAGTGGGTCGGCGGCCAGGTTCTAGGCTCGGGCGCGGTGCAGGTCTGGCCGTCCACGCCGGCGGCCATGGCGCTGATCGAGGACAACAAAGTTGCCGGAGTCCGGCTGCTCGACCAGGGTGTGGACAAGCAGGGCAACGCGGCTGACGGCTTCACGCCGGGTATGGACATCCGTGCCGCGCTCACGGTGGTTGGCGACGGTCCGGTCGGGGCGATCGGCCAGCAACTCGACGATCATTTCGGCCTGCCCGACGGCCATCACCAGCACGATTGGGCCGTGGGCATGAAATTCGTTGTCGATCTGCCCGCGCACGCCATACTCGAACCTGGCACGGTGATTCACACCCTCGGTTACCCCGAGCCAGAGATTTTCGGCTTCCTATACGTGCACCCGGGCCGGATCGCGTCGCTCGGCATCTTCGTGCCGTCGTGGTTCGACAGTCCGGTGCGCACCGCCTACCGCTACCTGCAGCACTGGATGCTGCACCCCTACCTGTGGCGTCACCTCGATGGAGGCACGTTGCGTTCCTGGGGCGCGAAGAGCCTGCTGGAGTCGGGCCGACGCGGCGAACCGCACCTCGTCGGCGACGGCTATGCCCGCATCGGCGAGGGCTCCGGCAGCACCAACGTGCTCACCGGCTCGGGCGTCGACGAGGCTTGGGCCACCGGTGTCCAACTCGCCGAAGGCGTGCTCGAACTGCTCCGGGCCGGACGGCCGTTCACGCGCGAAAACCTCGAGCAAGCCTACGTCGCCCGCCGCCGCGCGAGCTGGGTCGAACGAGAAAGCCGGGTGGCGGAGCGGGCGCGAGACGGTTTCCAGCGAGGTGTTGTCACCGGGCTGATCGGCATGGGTCTGACGGGTCTGACAGGCGGTCGGCTGAATCTTCCCGGCAAGTCGATGCCGCCGCACCGGCGCATTCCAACCGTCGAGGATTACTGCCGCGGGCGTATTCCACCGGAGGAAGTCGCCCGGATCCGCGCCGAATGCAAGGCGAAGGATCTGCCGCTGCACGATGCGCTGATGGATCGCGCCGGCTGGCCCGCGATCGCCTTCGACGGCAAGCTTCTCGTCTCCCAGCAGGACGCCCTGCTGACGGGTGGCAAGGTGCAGGCGCCCGCCGGCTACGCGGACCATGTTGTGTTCCTGCATCCTGACGTGTGCCAACGCTGCGGCGCACAGGTGTGCATCGACGCGTGTTCAGGCCAGGCCATCATGCCCGGCCCCTGTGGCGTGCCGACTTTCGATCGCGAGAAATGCATCCATTGCGGCGCCTGCCTGTGGAACTGCTCGCAGCCGCGGCCCGACGACCCCGAGCGAGCGAACGTCGCCTTCCGCGCCGGCACCGGCGGCCTGCACTCGGCGGAAAACTGATCCGAGCGGAGCGAGCACCGGGTAGCGGGTAGTGAGCATGGATGGGCCCTGCCCTGCATGGCGGCCCGCCCTCATTCGCGCTATCTGACGACGGTCTGTCGTGCCTGCTCCGTACTCTCATTGCCCCCTCCGGGCGCCGGGGCCGTCGGCTGCGGTCGGGATTTGAAAACCGCGCCGAGGATCACCGCCACCAACCCGCCGACGGTGAGAGCACTGGCGGAGTGGAAGACCGCGTTCGCCACCGACTGTAGCACGGCCATCACCAACTCAGCCAGTGCATTCAAAGTCGCCGCGGGAAACTCCGCCGGCCGATGGGGCACAACAAAGTTCGAAAAGACCGATTGTCCCGCCGGGACAGCCAGAAGTGCAAAGACCGCGCTCACCGCGCCAACGATCAGGCATGGAATGCCCCACCAGAGCATCCAGCCACGGAACGACCGCACGGCGAACAGGGCGATCAGCAGTAACAGCACTGCCGGCGCCGTCGGGCTCCATCGCGCAATGCACTCCAGCTCCACGAGCCGGGTCCGCCCCTCTGCCAGCCTCCGCGTGGCTTCGGCGTTTGCGCCTTCACCACTGAGTTTCGCGAACAGATTCACCGATTCGGGCATCTGGTCGGCTGTCTTTTGCATCATCGTGCGAAAGCCCTGCCGCACCTGCGGCATTTCCTGAGGCGAGGGACAGCAACCCACCGGGAGCTGGTGCGCGGATGGAAGCTGGGACGTCGGACATGGCGGCTTGGTCCGCAGCAGGCGTACGTAGGTTTCCTCCGTCTCCGGGGCCACCAACCGCTGCTTCAGTTCGCCCAGCGAAATATCCACCACCGGAACGGCCGCGCTGGAATGCAGCCAGCCGAAGAACTGGTCCAACGCGTGCTCGGTCTGCCGGCGCACATAGTCTGACGGCAGGACGGCGCCAAACACCATCTCCCAGTCCCCCGGAGACAACTGGCGGATAAGGTTGGCGGGCGATTCTTCGACCGCGGCGCCCCGGTTTGCCGCAGCCCGCTCATCGGCGGCGACCGCCTGGGTGGCCGTGTCCGCCACCAAGGCGGGCAGCCGGTCGTAAATCCGCTCTTTCGTCAGTGCGTCCTTATAGACCTGCGATCCCGTGAGGTGGGTGCCGGCCGCCTGGAAGAAGAGAATCGGAATCGTGCCGACGACGAAAACGAGCGCGAACACGACCGCAATGAACCGGGCGAGAAAGCGAAGCATGATGTGCTTCCGCTAAGCGAAAAAGTTCCGCGGGTCGAGACCGCGCTACATTCGCTTGTTTTCAAGGAACCGACTGGCAGGATCATCGCCCGCCGACTTCTCCTCGCTTCTCGCTCCGCCCTCCTCGCGACTTTTATGAGCATTCCCTACCAAATCGTCGTCTGCGGCAGCCTCGTGCCGGATCCGCTGCAGACCCTCGAACCCGTCTCCACTCCGGCCGGTCCGGCGCTGAAAAACGAACTGATGCTGCCCAGCGTCCTCGATCCGTGGGCCGGGCACGCCCTGTTCGAGGCCGCCCACCTCGCGAAGCAGCATCCGGGCAGCAAGGTGTGGCTCGTGAGCCTCGGCCCCAAGGCCAAACTGCAACAACTCATGATGAGTATCGCCCAGAAGGTGCCCTTCGAACTCGTGGCGCTTGACGGCCCGGCGGGCGGGTTCACCGAGGCGACTGCAGTGGCCGCCGCACTCGCCGAGGCCATCGCGGCCATTCCCGGTCTGGACCGCTCGCGCCTGATGGTCTTCGGCGGCTGGGAGTCCGCTTCGCGCGGGACTGGCGTCACCCTGCAGATGGTCGGCGAGCGCCTCGGCATCATGGATCAGTTCCAAGGAGTCGACCAGTTGACCGTCAAGGCCGACGGCTCGTTCGAACTCCTTGAGCGCATCGAGGGAGGCCGGCACCAAGTCTCCGCCTGCACCGCTTTGCCCATGCTGCTGGGCTGGGCCACCGGCAACCTGCCCGAGCCGCCGAATAGCCCACAGGTCGGCATGCTCAACATGCGCACCGTAATGCCAGCCTTGCAACGGGCCAAACCCGTCAAGGTGGTCGACGATGGCCTCGTCTTCGCGCGGGTCGCGCTCCCGAAGCAGCGCCGGGAGACGAAAATTGTCCGCGATCTGCCGGTCGACGACATTGCCCGCGAAATCGTCGAGTGGATCACGAAGGACTGACGCGCCAGTAGCGAGTAGCGGGTAGTGAGTGGCGAGCATCGAAACCATCCGAGCAACGCACCCCATCTCCCGCCTCTCGCGCCCGCCGCACCAGCCGCGAATCTACAGACCTGCCCGCTACTCGCTCCTCGCTACTCACTACTTCTTCCCCCATGGAAACCATCCTCTTTCTCGCCCATTCCGAAACTGACGGCATGCTCGGCCGCAACGCCCTCCAAGCGCTGACCGCCGCCAAAGGCCTGGCCGCCGGACTCGGCGGCGCCAACTTGGTGGCCGGACTGGTCGGCGGCGATGTGTCGCCAGCCGCCTGCCAGATCGCAACCTGTGGCGCGGCGCGCTTTCTCGGAGTCGCGGGACCGGATTTCGCGCCGGCGCGCTACGCCACGGATGCCGCCGCCGCCGAGGCGATCGTCCGGGCAGCCGCAGCCACGATCATCGTGGCGCCGGCCACCTCGCGCTGGAATCGCGTGCTCGGCGGCGTGGCTCAGCGTCTTGGCGGGCGCGTCGACACCCACGTGACCAGCCTCGCCGTCGCCGGCGGCCAGCCGGCCGTCACCCGTTGGTACTATCGCCAGCGCATCGAAGCCGTGCTGCAGCGCACCCGCCGCCCGTGGGTGATCCTGCTTGAATCCGGCTGCGCCGAGGCATGGTTCGGCGCCGCCGGGGCCGCCGCGCTGGAGGCCGTGACCGTGCCGCTGTCGGCGGCCCACCAGCGTACCGCTGTGCAGGGAATCAAGGCGCCGGCCGCGGATGCCCAGACGATCCGGCCCGACGCCCGATTGCTCTTCGTCGCCGGTGCCGGTTGGACCAAGGCCCAGCCCGATGGCCGGAGCCATCCCAACGAGGCGGAGAAGCTGATACTCGAATTCTTGGCGCGGACCCAGGCGTCGCTCGGCAGCACCAAGTCGCTCGTCGACCTCAGCGGCGAGGGTCAGGCCGTGCTCAAGTTCATGACCCATCTCAACCAGGTCGGCCAGACCGGCTCGACGCCGCGCCATCCGAAGGGCCTTGCGACGTGCTGCCACGGCGAGGAACCACACACCGTCGGGTGGCGCTTCATCAACGAGCGCCGCGCTGTCAACTTGAACCCGAGCTGCAGTTGGGCGCAGGGCAAGGCGGATGTTCTCTACGTGGCCGACGCCTTTGCCGTCCTGCGCCAGGTCAACGCCCTGCTCGCGGCGAACCAAGGCTGACCAACGTTCATGAAGCCCCTTATCCGGCTTGCGGCGGAAGACGACGCGGAGCAGATCCGGGCCATCTACGCGCCGATCGTCGGCGAAACGGCAACGTCGTTCGAACTCGAACCGCCCTCGACCGAGGAGATGTGTTGCCGGATCGCGGACACGCTCCCCCAGTGGCCGTGGTTGGTCTGCGCCGCCGGGCCACAAATCCTCGGCTACGCCTACGCCAGCCGGCACCGGGCGCGGGCCGCCTACCAATGGTCGGTGGACACGTCCGTCTATATCCACCCGGAGGCGCGCCGCCTGGGAATTGGGCGGGCGCTGTACCGGTCGCTGTTTGCGATCCTCGTCCGGCAGGGGTACTGCAATGCCTATGCCGGAATCGCCCTGCCCAATCCGGGCAGCGTGGGGCTGCACGAAGCCGTGGGGTTCCGCCCGGTGGGAGTGTATCGAGAGGTCGGTTACAAACACGGGGCCTGGCACGACGTGGGTTGGTGGCATCTCGCCCTTCAACCGAAACCGTCCGTGCCGCCACCGCCACTCCCTCTTGCGGCGGTCCAGGCGCTGCCGCACTGGCAGTCCGATCTGGCCGCAGGCGAGACGCTGCTGAGGGTCTGAGGGCGGCGCACCCGGCGGCTTCCACCCCACATGGAGGCGCGACGCCCACGTCGCGTGTTCGACGGACGCGCACGACGGTTCTTTGGCAGCACGGGTCTCCCGACTCCTGGCCCGCACAACACGGGTCGGGAGACCCGTGCCACTTTGATTACGGCGTTGCCACTCTGGAAAACCGTGCGGCTTGCTGTTCCCCCGCGCCCGTACGGGTCGTTCAATCTGCCGGCGTGCCGGGCACGGTCAGCGACTGGCCGTTGTCCTTGGTGCCGAGCTGGAGAATGAACGGGGCGGCGCGCTCCGCCCACTCCGTCGCCGGGGGAAAGTTCCCGGCGTCGGCGCCGGCACAGATCTGCAACATGGCCGTGTTGATCACGCCGGGATTAAGCGGCACCGCGGCCATCCCGGGCGGCAGTTCCTGCGCCAGAGCCTTGGTCAGCCCCTCGATCGCCCACTTGGACGCGCAATAAGGCGCCACGTCCCGCGAAGTCGACCGGCCCCAGCCCGAACTGAAATTGACGATCACGCCACGCCCCTTCTCAACCATGGCGGGCACAAAGGCCCGGATCACGTTCGCCACCCCTTTGACGTTCACATCGATCAGCTTGGAAAACTCCGGCGGCGGCACCTGCCAGAGCGGGGCTGGACGATTCATGAGCCCGGCGTTGTTGATCAGGATGTCCGGCGCACCAGTTGTGCCCAGGATGCGTTCGGCCCAGAGATTGACTTTGACCACTTCGGTCACGTCCACCGCGTCGAACTGGTGCGGTTCGGGATGGGCGGAACGAAGCTCGAAGATCTCCATGCCGTTGCGTCCGCAGCCGCTCACCGTGTGGCCGCGCGACAGGAACCGTTCGGTCAGCGCCCGTCCCAGCCCGCGTGTGACACCCGTAATGACGATGTTCATCACGGCCGTTGTAGCCCAATCCACCCGATTATGGAAGCGCCGTCCGGCGCGGGAATCCGGCGAGCTGGGCGTTGCGCGTCCCGGTCTACCGCGACTGCAGGCTGAACTTGATCAGCCCCGTCTTCCGGCAGGTGTCCATGACAAAGGTCACGTTCTTGATCGGCGTGTCCTGGTCCGCCTGGATCAGCACCGGGATGTTGCGGTCCATATCGCGTATGGCCTTCAGCATCGGGGCCAGCTGTTCCTCGGCCATCGGCTTGCCGTTGAAGTTCATCTTGCCTTCCTTGTCGACCGCGATCGTGACCGAACCCTTGAATTCATTCTTCCCGGCGGTTTCGACCTTGGGCAAGGTGATGTTCAGGGTCGCCACCGATTTGAACTGCATGGTCACAAACGCGAAGAAAATGAGCATGGTGAGCACGTCGATCAGCGGCACCAAGTTCATTTCCGGGCGTTTGCGGCGTCTTTCGTAAAGGGCCATGGGAGTGCGGGAAACGGCGGGTCAGCGTGAGGGGCACCGGACCCGGGTCAACGGTACGAGACCTCGACGGGTTCTGCCACCACCGCGTTTCCGCTCTTGTGCCGGCTGTTGATGCGTTCCAACAGCGAGTCGATCCGCACGGCGTAGTTCTCCACTTTGCGCTGCAAGTAGCCTCCGCCAACCAGCGCGGGGATGGCGATACTCAGGCCGATGACCGTCGCTGACAGCGCCAGGGCCACGCCCTTCGTGAAGGCCACCGGGTCCGGCAGCCCTGTTTCCGGGGCGATCTGCGAAAACACCTGCAACAGGCCGGTCACCGTGCCGCTCAGTCCGATCAGCGGAGCGGCGGCGTAAATAACGTCCAGATACGGGATGCCGCGTTCCATGCGGTTGATCTCCAGGCGGGCAAAGGCCTTGACCGCGTCCTCGTCGTGCTGATGTTCCTCGGCAAACTCCAGGATGCGCGCCAGCACCGAGTGCTTGCCGCCGGAATAGGGCTTGTTCCGGACGATCGCGTCCACCAGGTCCTGCGGCATCACCACGTTGTTCCGCAGGGCATAGGCCCGTTCGCAAATGATGTATACCATGGTGACGGAGCAGACGCCAAGGGGGTAAATCAGGAGACCCGCCCCCTTGAAGATTTCGATCATGGCCAGGGCTGGAGAAATGAGCATAGATGGAGATTCTCGGAATAGACGCCTGCGGCGGGAAAAAGATTCAACTTTTTTCGCTCGCCCACCTTGGACTAGGATCAGACCGCCAAATAAGGCAAGCCGGCAGCAACCCTTTTGGCGTCATCCACGCCCTCAAGCAACTCCCCGATGGCGTCCCAGCGCCCGTGGATCAAGGCGTCACGCGCACTGTCGCGGATCGAAGTGCGGACGGCTTGGCCGCCGAAGCGAATCTCGCGCCCGGCGACATCGACGGTGAGCGTTAGGGCCGGGTCAGCCTCGATCCCCGCGGCGATCTTCTGGATGTCGGCCCGGTCGGCGACAAGACACGGAATGCCCAAAGTGGTGCAATTGCCGAAGAAGATCTCGGCAAATCCCTCGGCCACGACAGCCTTGATGCCGTGTTTCAAGATCGCCTGCGGGGCGTGCTCACGGGAACTGCCGCATCCGAAGTTGTTACCGGATAATAGGATGGTCGCACCAAGAAAGCGTGGATCGTTGAGCGGATGCGGCCGATCCGTCCCATCGGCATTCTTCCGGACGTCGTAAAAGAGAAACTGACCGAGTCCGTCAAATGTGACGCACTTCATGAAGCGCGCCGGGATGATGCGGTCAGTGTCGATATCGTTGCCCGGCACGTAAACGCCCCGGCCGGTGACGGTGGTGATCTGGGTGAGAGACATGGGAGAGAAAGGTCCAAGGTCGAGGTTACTGGTAAATGGCAAATCGTTGATGGTTGATGGTCCAGGTTCAGGGTTGGATCAGCGGAAACTCTGAACGCTGAACCCGAAACCCGGAACCAGCAGACGTCAGCCGCGGTTTACGTCGAACACTTCGCGGGCATCCGCGACATGGCCGGTCACGGCCGCCGCGGCGACCATGAGCGGGCTCATGAGGATCGTGCGTCCGGTCGGGCTGCCCTGGCGGCCCTTGAAGTTGCGATTGGAAGAGCTGGCGCAGAGCTGGTCGCCGACCAGTTTGTCGGGATTCATGGCGAGGCACATCGAACAGCCCGCCTCGCGCCACTCGAATCCGGCCTCGCGGAACACCCGGTCAAGGCCAAGCCGGGCGCATTGGGCCGCCACGATCTGCGAGCCCGGCACGGCAATGGCTTTCACGCCCGCCGCCACCCGCCGCCCTTTGAGATACCCGGCCACCTGCTGGAAGTCGGTCAGGCGGCCGTTGGTGCAGGAGCCGAGAAAGGCGACGTCGATTCGCGTGCCCTTGATCGGCGCGCCGGGTTGGAGCTTCATGTAGGCCAGCGCCTCGTCAATGGAGGCCTTCTCGTTCAGGTCCTTCGCCTTGGCCGGATCGGGGATCGTCTCGTTGATCGCGATCCCCTGCCCCGGGTTGATACCCCAGGTCACGGTCGGCGGGATGTCTTGGCCCCTGATCGTGACCACATCGTCATAGGCGCACTCAGGATCGCTCGCGAAGGCCTGCCAACGCGCCACGGCCGCGTCCCAAGCCGCGCCCTGCGGGGCGTAGGGCCGACCGCGCAGGTAGGCGAAGGTGGTGGCGTCGGGATTCACGTAGCCCACGCGCGCACCGCCCTCGATCGACATGTTGCAGACGGTCATGCGCTCCTCCATCGAGAAGCGGTCGAACACCTCGCCGCCATACTCGTAGGCGTAGCCCGTGCCACCGTTGACGCCGAGGGTGCGGATCAAGTGCAAGATTACGTCCTTGGCATACACGCCAGGCTGGAGGTGGCCCGTCACCTTGATGCGACGCACCTTCAAAGGGCCGATTGCCAGAGTCTGCGTCGCCAGGACATCGCGGATCTGGGTCGTGCCAACGCCCAAGGCGATCGCGCCGAAGGCGCCGTGCGTGCTCGTATGCGAATCGCCGCACGCGATCGTGGTTCCCGGCTGGGTGATGCCTTGTTCCGGGCCCACGATGTGCACGATGCCCTGCCGGCCGGTGGCGCGGTCGAAAAAGGTGATGCCGTATTCCCGGCAATTCCGGCGCAACTCCCGAATCATCGCGTCCGCCAGCGCATCGGCATACGGCTCGTCAGTCTGGTGCGTCGGCACGATGTGGTCGACCGTCGCGAACGTGCGGTGGGGCATCAGCACGGGCCGGCCGAGGTCGCGCAGCATGCCGAACGCCTGCGGGCTCGTGACTTCGTGGATGAGGTGCGTGCCGATGAGCAACTGGGTCTGGCCATTGGCCAGCGTGCGCACGGCGTGCGCCTCCCAGACTTTTTGGAAAAGGGACTTGGACATAGGTGGTTAGGAGTCTAGCAAATGCGCCCGGCCGTCAACGGCGCAGCACGCCGGATCCCGCCACCCTGGCGGGCGGTGGGATGGACGCGGAGATGGAGACAGCAGCGGTCGGTTTCATCGTTGGCTGTATCCGCCGGAAGGCGGAAGTTTCATCCCCCACATCATAACTCCGGATTGCAATGCCGGGAAATACTTGTTTCGTTTCCTGTGATGCCTCGCGAGTATCAATATCCTTTTGAACTCCGCCACCTCATCTATTTCCGCGAGGTGGCGCGCCAGTTGCATTTCCGCCGCGCCGCCGAGGCGCTGGCGGTGGCGCAGCCGGCGCTGAGCCGGCAGATCGCGCAGCTCGAGCGGGCGTTGGGCGCGCCTCTCTTCACGCGCTCCCGCCGGCGCGTGGAACTCACCGCCGCCGGCCGCCTGCTCGCCGACCGGGTGGAGCCGCTCCTGCGAGCGCTGGCCGGCCTGCCCGCGGAACTGCAGGCGCTGGCCGAGGGCCGGGTCGGCCGCGTGCGCGTCGCGTTCACCGGCCTCGCCATGGCCACGCAGCTGCCGGGGATTCTGCGCGAATTCCAGCGGCGCTTCCCCGGCATCCGGGTGGAGTTGAACGAATCGCCCACCTCGGCCCAGCTGGCGGCGCTGCAGAACGGCGAACTGGACTGCGGCTTCTTCCATCCGGACGCGCCGACGCCCGGTCTGCGCATCCGCCTGCTCCTGCGCGAGAGAAACGGCGTGCTGCTGCCGGCGGACCACGCGCTTGCCGGGCGCGCGACGCTGCGCCTGCGCGATCTCGCCGCCACGCCTTTCGTGCTGTTTCCGCGTTCACACAATCCGGGTTTTTACGACCGGGTGCTGGCCGCCTTTGCCCAGGCCGGCGTCACGCCCCGCATCGCCGAGGAGGTGTGGCCGCGGGCTAACGGCGTCGGTTTGGTTCGCGCCGGGCTCGGCGCGACCTTCATGTGCCCTTCCGAAGCCCGACTACTTCCGCCCGAGGTCGCCTTCCGTCCGCTGCAAGGCCCGGCCCCGGAGAGCCGCCTCGTCGTCGGCTGGAAGCAGCCGCCGGATCCGCCGCCGGTGCTCGCCGCGTTTCTCTCCGTGGCCCCCCCGCCCGCCTGATGGGTTCGGCCACCGGAACACGCCGACCTCAGCACGCGCGTCCCCATCGGACCTTGCGCGCCCCCGGCCCTTTCGATTCTGTCTGATCAGCCGAACCTCCCCCACCCATGCCTCTCGCTCGACGAATCCTCTCCGCACTTTCCCTCAGTCAGCGGCTCGCGATTTTGCGTCTGTCCCTCGGCGTCGCCGCGGGTTTCTTCTTCTGTCGGCCCGTCGCGGCCCAATCGGCGCCGCCACCACCCTTGCCCGCCGCCGAACCCGCCCCAGTTTGGCTCCCGGAGGCCGGTACCTCAGTCGAGGCGGGGTTGATCGCCCGATATGGCGAGGCGCAGCGTCCCCGCCTCCAGCGGGGCTTGCGCCAGGTCGCAACGTTCTGGCGCGCGGAGGACGGCGACCGGCCGGCGTTCGAAGAGTTTGTCCGCGTCAACTTTGCCGGCGATGCCGCCGCGCTCGACACCCTGTTCGACCGCTTCGAACACCTGTTGGAACAGCTCGACGGGCACCTGCACGAGATCACCCGCGAATTCAATCAGCAGACGGATCTGGATCTCGGGCCCGTGCGGCCCTTCGACGAGGTTTTCGCCGGCTATGATCCCGCGGCGCACGTGCTCGATGATTTCTTCGAAAACAAGCTGGCCTTTGTCGTCTTGCTCAACTTCCCGCTGACGACCCTGGACGAACGCCTCCGGGACGGTGCCACGTGGAGCCGGCGGCAATGGGCCGAGGTCCGGCTGGCGGAGCGGTTCTCCAAGCGGGTACCCGCCGGGGTCAACCTCGCCCTCGCGCAAACGTATGCCAAGTCCGGGCAGTACATTGCCGAATACAACCTCTGGATGCACCACCTGGTCGACGCCCAGGGTCGGCGTCTCTTTCCGCCGGGGCTGCGGCTGTTGAGCCACTGGAACCTGCGTGACGAAATCAAGGCCGACTATGCCGATGGGCCGGGCGGCCTGGCCAAGCAGCGACTGATCCAGCAGGTGATGGAGCGGATCATCACCCAGACCATTCCCGCGGCGGTCATCAACAACCCGGGCGTCGACTGGAATCCGTCCACCAACGACGTGACCCCGGCCGCGGTCAAGGATTCCGATGGCGCGGCGGTCAAGCCGGCCGCCGCCGGCCCGGCGCGCGAACCCGACACCCGCTATGCCACGCTGCTTTCCCTGTTCGCCGCTGAGCGCAAGGTCGACCCGTACTCCCCCACTGCGCCCACGCTGATCGCACGCCGGTTCGACGAGGAATACCAGATCCCGGAGCCGCGCGTTCAGGCAATGCTGCAGCAAGTGCTGACCTCTCCGCTGGTGGCGCAGACGGCGAAGCTGATCGAAGCCCGGCTCGGTCGCCCGCTGGAGCCGTTTGACCTCTGGTACAATGGCTTCCGCCCGGGCAGCCAGTTCAGCAGTGCCCAACTCGATGAGAAGGTGGCGCGGAAATACCCGACCGCCGCGGCCTACCAGCAGGATATTCCGAATCTGCTGCTGAAACTCGGGTTTTCCCCGGAGCGCGCCCGGTACGTCGCCGCCAACATCGTGGTCGATCCCGCCCGCGGCTCGGGTCACGCGATGGGGCCGGCCATGCGCGCGGAAAAGGCGCACCTGCGCACCCGCGTCGAGAAGACCGGCATGAACTACAAGGGCTTCAACATCGCGGTCCACGAAATGGGGCACAACGTCGAGCAGACGTTTTCCCTCAAGGAGATTGATCATTCGCTGTTGGAGGGCGTCCCGAACACCGGCTTCACCGAGGCGCTGGCCTTCGTTTTCCAAGGCCACGATCTGGAGCTGCTCGGCCTGGCCGCACCCAACGCCCGGAGCGAGGCGGAGAAGACGCTGAACGAATTCTGGGGAACCTACGAAATCGCCGGCGTGGCGCTGCTGGAAATCCAGGTCTGGCACTGGATGTACGATCATCCGGAAGCCACTCCGGCGCAGCTGAACGCGGCCACCGTCCGCCTCGCGCAGGAAGTCTGGAACCAGTACTACGCCCCGGTCTTTCACCGGCCCGACGTCGTGCTGCTCGGGGTCTATTCGCACATGATCGAGATTTCGCTCTATCTGCCCAACTACTTCATCGGCAGTCTGGTGGCCCGGCAGGTCGAGGAGAAGATGACGCAGATGGGCGGCATCGGCCCGGAGTTCGAGCGCATCGCCAAGATGGGTCGCGTCACGCCCGATCTTTGGATGATCCACGCCACAGGCCGACCGGTGGGCCCAGAGGCGCTGCTGGCCGCCGCGCAAAACGCCCTGGCCACGGTCCGCGCCGCCCCTTGACCGCGCCGAGCCCGGTGCGCTTCCCTCCCCGGCCGTGCGTTTGACAACCGCCGGCCCGCGGGACGATCATACCGGCGGCAAAGCTCCAACCAGAAAACCACTATGAAAAAGCTCGGAACGATGATCACTTGGACGGCGTGCAGCGTGCTCGCCGCCTCCGGCCTGCGGGCTGGGGAGTTTCCGGACAACTGGACTTGGGATGACGACGCCCAGATGCGCGCCGACCACGCCGGTTTGGAGGGCAAACCAATGCCCAAACTGGAAGTGACGGGATGGATCAATGGCGCGGTGGATCTCGCCGGCCTTCAAGGCAAAGTGGTCGTCGTGGATTTCTACGCCACTTGGTGCGGCCCGTGCATGCGCGCCATCCCGCACAACAATGAGCTGCTCAAGGCCTACCAGGCGCAAGGCCTGGTCCTCATCGGCGTCTGCACCAGCGGCCGTGGCCAGGAACAGATGGCGCAGGTGGTGAAGGACCGGGGCATCGAATACCCGACCGCCCGCGATCCGAGCCTCGCTTCGGAAAAAGCCTGGCGGGTCCACTACTATCCCACTTACGCCATCGTCGACCGAAAAGGCCGCGTCCGCGTGATCGGACTGCAGCCGGATCACGTGGAGGCGGTGATCAAACAGCTGTTGGCGGAAGGCACGTAGCCCGAAGACTGGACGCTGAGAGTTGCCCAATGGGTCAGCCCGTGCATTGGAGACGCGACGATTCTTGGGTGACACGGGTTTCCCGACCCGTGCTTCGCGGACCACGGGTCGGGAGACCCGTGCCTCTTGGGTGCGGCGAAGCCGTGCCGTGAAATCTGCGAGTTAGTGGACGGCCTGCTGCGCCCGCCGGGAGAGCTGGTTCAGCTCGATTTCCAGCTGGCTGTTGGGCTCGACGCGCAGCGTGCGGCGCGCCTGCTCGATCGCCTGCAGCGCATCGCGCGGTTGGTCGTTCTGCAGCAGGCGTTCGGCGAACGGCCGCACGATCTGGTCGAAGAAGTCCATCCCGGCGCCGCGCCCATAGGAAGTCAGGACATTGTTGTAGGCGCGAATGCGGTTGCGTGCGTCATCGTTGTCGAGGCTCCGCTGCATCACCTCCTTTGCCTGCTGGATGCTCAGATCGGATCGGTTCGGTTCATATTTGTGGGCTGTGCTGCGCTCGGCAAAATCGGCGGCGCTCGCCTGCCCGCGCGCCCGCAGGCTGCGGCTGAGCTGGGTCTTGAACTCCGATTCGACGTCGGGATACCGCTGAAACGCGCGCGCCGCCTCCTCCAACAGGTTCTCAACCGGGCGCGGATCGGGATTGAGGCGGGTTTGCACCGCAATCAACAGATGCCAGGCATCGAGGTTGCGGCTTTCGAGGTTGACCGCGGTGCGGGCAGCCTTGACCGCGGCGGGCAGATTGCCCATTTCCCAGTACAACTCGGCAAACTGCGCGTGCATCCGCGAGGTGCGGAAGAGCGGGAGCCGCCGGAATCCGTCGGTCAGAAACGCCAGCTCGTGGTCGGTGATGTTGAGCCAGGATTGCGGATCAAAGGCGAAACCGGCCACGAGTTTCTGCTCGGCGTAGCGTCCGCAGTCGAGCTGCCAGCGCCCGCCCGCGTCGAGGAACCCGAACCAGGCATGCCGGCCGTCGAGGCCGGCTCCGCGGAAGAGCAGTGTCGGCACCCCCTTCGCCTTGCCGACCATCGCGGCAAAGTAGGCCTGGTCGACGCAGAGGCCGCCTTCCTGCAGGATCAGCGGCAGCGTGTACGTGGCCTGCGGCCAGCTCATGATCCCCGCCTGCAACCGGTCGCGCCGGTATCGCACCGCGTCGTAAACCTTGGCGAGAAAAGCGAGCGGCGCCTGCACGTTCTTCTGCGCCCAGGCCATCTCGTCCAAGCCCGCCCCGGTATCGACCACGAATTTCAACTCCGCGGCGGGGAGCTGCCGCAGGTGATGCAGGGTGGCCCCGCTCTGGTCGGCTTTGACGAACCATTCGAACACCTCGGCCGGCGGAACGAATTTGCGCGGCAACGCCTGCGCGCTCACCTGGCCGTGCGGCCAGGTCGGCGGCGGCGGCACGTCGTAGACCACGGCGATCGCGATCGCGAGGTTGGCATAGTCGCGGAATTCTGCCGGGTTGCGCACCCAGAGCGTCCCGAGGATGCCCATCACCATGGTGGGTTGATCGAGCGGCGACAGGACCGAGAAGAACTGGTCGGAGAATTCCGGGGAACTCATCGCGTAGGCCTGCAGGCCGGACGGCCAAAAATCGGCCAGGGGTTGCGGAGTCGAGCGATATTGCTGCGCCATGTTGGCATGCCCGGCCTTCGCCTGCTTGATCGCGTTCCCCCAATCCGAGACCGCCTGCGCCTCGGTCAGGCCGAACAGGCGCGCCCAGCGATAGAGGTGGAACCACGCCTGCGCCTGCGGTCCGTTCTTTTCGTAAAGCCGGACCGCCACCTCGCGCAGCTGCGGCGCCACCGCGCTCCAGCCAGCCTGCGCCGCCTCCGCCTGCAGCGCCGAAACCCGTTCGATCGACGGGGGCCGCGCGAGCTCGTTCTCAGAAACATCCACGGCCGCTGCCCGGGAGGCGGCGCACACGACGAGAAGAAAAGGGGCCACGACACGTGCCATACCGCGGATAGTAAACGGCCGGGCGACACCTGGCAACGCCCGCGCGGTGCGATTCTGCTGGAGGGCGGTGCTCCGTCACCGCCGATGTCCGATCCCCTGGCCCGGACGGAGCCGGGCCCTCCGACCTTGGTGACCTTGTTGCCGCGTCAGGAAAACGCCGGCCAGGTCTTGGAGACGCGACGCCCTCGTCGCGCGCGCGCATCGGAAAACGGGATGAGGGCATCGCGTCTCCACGAAGCGTGCTGGTCAGGGCGACACGCCAGTCGCCCCCGAAGCGGCGGCCTGCTGCCGGAACTCGAGCTTGTCCCCTTCGCGCACGACCATCACCGGGTCGCCATCCTTGATCGCGCCGCGCAGGAGCGCCTCGGCCAGGGGGTCCTCCAACAATTGCTCCACGGCACGACGCAAGGGGCGCGCACCGTATTTCTCGTCATATCCCTTCTCGATCAGGAGCAATTTCGCCTCCGGGGTCACCTCGAGCGTGATCTTTTTGTCCACGATCCGTTTCGCCACCTTGGCGACTTCGAGGTCGACGATCTTCAGCAGGTCATCTTTGCTCAAGGGCCGGAAGAAAATGATGTCCGAGATGCGGTTGAGGAACTCCGGCTTGAAGATCTTCTTGGCCTCCTCCAGCACCTTCTCGCGCATCTTTTCGAGATCGCCAAACTCGCTTTTGCCACCCGCGGCGAATCCCATGGTGCTCTGCCGCTGGAGCTGCTGGGCCCCGACGTTGGAGGTCATGATGATGATCGTGTTGCGGAAATCGACCGTGCGGCCGAGCGAATCGGTCAGCCGGCCGTCCTCCAGAATCTGGAGCAGCAGCTGGACCACATCCGGATGGGCTTTTTCCACCTCGTCGAAAAGGATCACGGCGTAGGGCCGGCGGCGCACCTGCTCGGTGAGTTGGCCGCCCTCTTCGTAGCCCACATAACCCGGAGGCGAGCCGATCAGGCGCGAAACGGAGAACTTCTCCATGTACTCGGACATGTCGAGCTGGATGATCGCATCCTGGCTGGCGAACATCTGGGCCGCGAGTTGCTTGGCCAGCTCCGTCTTGCCGACTCCGGTCGGTCCGACGAACAGGAAGGAGCCGATTGGCCGGCGCGGATCTTTCAGGTCCGCGCGCGAGCGGCGAAGCGCCCGCGCGATCGTGACCGTGGCGACTTCCTGTCCCACGACGACCTTCTGCAATTCGCCCTCGAGCGCGAGCAGCTTCTCGCTCTCTTTCTTTTCCAAGCGACTGAGCGGAATCCCCGTCCATTCGGCGACGACCTGCATCATCAGGTCCTCGTCGATCGTCACCCGTTTCTCCTCGCGCTGCTTCTTCCACTCCTCGGTGATCTGCTCCAGCCGCGCGCGCAGCTGTTTCTCGTTGTCGCGGAAGCGGGCCGCCTCCTCGAAATGCTGGCGCGAGATCGCCTCTTCCTTCTGGGCGCAGACCGTTTCGATCTCCTTGTTCAGGGCCTCGACGTCCGGCGGGCGGCTCAGCGCCGCGATGCGCGCGCGGGAGCCGGCCTCATCCATTACATCGATCGCCTTGTCGGGCAGAAAACGTCCGGTGATGTAGCGGTCGGAGAGTTTGGCCGCCGCCTCGAGGCCCGCATCGGTGAAGACCGCGCGGTGATGATCCTCATACTTCCCGCGAATACCCTTGAGGATCAGGATGGTGTCGGAGACGGACGGGGCCTCGATTTTCACCGATTGGAAGCGCCGGTCGAGTGCGCTGTCCTTCTCGATGTACTTGCGGTACTCGTTGAGGGTCGTGGCGCCGATGCACTGCAACTCGCCGCGCGAGAGCGCAGGCTTGAAAATGTTGGAGGCATCCATCGCCCCCTCGGCCGCCCCGGCGCCGACGATCGTATGGAGCTCGTCGATGAAGAGAATCACCGTCTTCGAGCGGCGGATCTCATCCATCACCGCCTTGATTCGCTCTTCGAACTGGCCGCGGTACTTGGTCCCCGCGACCATGAGCGCCAGGTCCAGGGTGATCACACGCTTTTCCGCCAGAATCTCGGGCACAGCGCCGCTGGCGATCTCCTGGGCCAGACCTTCCACGATGGCGGTCTTGCCGACCCCGGCCTCGCCGATCAGGACGGGATTGTTCTTGGTGCGGCGGCAGAGGATCTGCACGACGCGCCGGATCTCCGTCTTGCGGCCCACCACCGGGTCGAGTTCGCCTTTACGCGCCAGCTCCGTGAGGTCGCGACCGAATGCCTTGAGTGCCGGAGTCTTGACCTCCTTTTTTTCCTCGGGTCCACCGCCGCGGGGCGAAGGGGCCGAGGCTTCCTCGCCGCCGCCGCCTTCGGCGGAAAATTGCGGATCGAGCTCGCGGAGGATTTCCTGACGGGTCCGCTCGATGTCGATCTCCAGCGATTTCAGGACGCGGGCCGCCACGCCCTCGCCCTCCCGCAGCAGGCCGAGCAGGATGTGTTCGGTGCCGACGTAGCTGTGGTTGAGCGCCTTGGCCTCCTTGCCCGCCAGCGCCAGCACCTTTTTGACCCGGGGTGTGTAGGGAATGCTGCCGCTCGTCTTGGTTTCGGTGCCGGTGCCCACTTGCTTCTCCACTGCCGAGCGGACGGTCTCGAGGTCGAGGCCCATTTTTTGGAGTACGCTGACCGCAACGCCCTGCCCGAGCTTGATCAGACCGAGCAGAATGTGCTCCGTGCCGACGTAGTTGTGATGGAAGCGATCAGCTTCCTTGCGCGCCAGCGCCAACACCTGTTGGGCACGCGGCGTGAAATTGTTCATGGGTTCCATGGGAGGCGATAAGGCAAACGGTCAGTTTTTCCCCACACCGCTGAAATCCGGCGCCCCGAAGCCAGCGAACTCGTTGCGCAAAAACTGCGCGCGGAGGAGATCGCGCTGCGCCGAGTCGAAGGAGCCCCGGGCCGAATACTGGATGTGCCCGGGTTGCGCCTCGATGAAAAGGCGGTCGATCACCGGGCGCCGGGTTTCGGGAAACGCGCCCAGGTCGACCCCGAGGCGGATGAGCGAGAGCAGGTTCATCACCTCGGTCGAGGCCAGCAACTGGCCGTGCTGCAGAATGCCAAAAGCGCGGCCGATCTTGTCAAACAGCTTGCTCGCGTCCGTCTCCAAGAGCTTCGCGCGGGCGTTGAGCTCGTGCTCGATGATGGTGTTCAGCACACTCGACAAGCGCTTGATGATCTCCTCTTCGGATTCGCCGAGCGTGGTCTGGTTGGAAATCTGGAAGATGCTCCCGCTGGCGTCCGAACCCTCGCCGAAGAGCCCGCGCACTGCCATGCCCAGCTGGTTCACGGCGCGCACGACCTTCTCCATCTGGCTGGAGATAACCAAGGCCGGGAGGTGCATCATGGCTGAGGCTCGCATGCCCGTGCCCAAGTTGGTCGGGCAGGCGGTCAGGTATCCGAGCGTCGGGGAAAAGGCGTAGTCGAGCGTCTCCTCAAGGTCGGTATCCAGCGTGTTGATGGCATTCCAGACCTTTTTAAGTTGGAAACCCGCGCGCATCACCTGAATGCGGAGGTGGTCCTCCTCGTTGATCATGATGGCGGCGGATTGGTCGCGGGTGATGGCTACGCCGGCCCCGCCTTTGGAGGAACTCAGTTCACGGCTGATCAAGTGGCGTTCGACCAGAATCTGCTTCTCGAGGTCCGTGAGTTCTTCGAGGTTCAAACTCAGGCCTTTTTTCATCTGCGGCAGGGCGGCCACCGTGACCAGGGTGCCTGCCAGCATGGCACTCCGCTGCGCCTCTTTGGCCCAGCCAGGAAAAGGCTGCCCGGCGAGGTTGCGCGCCAGTCGGACCCGCGTCGTCAGGACGATCGCGCATTTGCCGGACGCCGGATCGGTCAGCTCGGAAGGAGTCTCAAACAGAGGCGTGATCTTCATGCCACTCCCTCCTGTTTGGGGTCGAAAGCCTGCTTGACCTGGTGGATCTCGTCGCGGAAGCGGGCAGCATCTTCGTAGCGCTCGGTCTTGATGGCCTGGTCGAGTTCGTCTTGGAGATGGGTCAGCCGATCATAGAGCGACTTGCGGGCGACGGCGCGTCGCGGCACCTTGCCGATATGGGCGGTGCCCTTGTGCATGTTGCCCAACATCGGCGCGATGAGTTCCTTGAACGCTTCATAGCAGGCCGGGCAGCCGAAACGGCCCTGCTTCTTGAAGTCCGCCTGGGTAAAGCCACACTGCTCGCACCGCACCACGTCGCCCGATGGTTCCGGGTTGAGCGACGCCTTCAACAGCAAATCCGCGAGCGAGAATCCGCTTGGATCGGTGACTCCTTTGGTCTGCGCGCATTCTTCGCAAAGATCCACCTTGTGAACCTTGTTGTTCATAATCTGCGTCAGATGGACGGTCGCGGGTTTGCCGCAAAGGTCGCACTTCAGAGGATTGGCCATGACGTCAATATAGCACCGCGTCGGGAAAGGGCGAGCGCATCACGACGGTGTGACACGCAAACGCCGTTCCCCGGACTATCTGCACCAATCATGCCATCGGCACGCCGGCTGGCAAGGATGAGCGCAAAGAACAGAAAACTGGCCGTTTGCGGCGTCCGAGGTCGGCGGGCCGGGTGCCTGTCAGATCCGCGTGCCTTCCGTGAGCACCCGCTGCCGGAATACCGCCAAAATGCGACCAGTGACCTCGCCGGGCGCGCCGGTTCCGATCACGCGGCCGTCGAGCCTCACCACCGGAATCACCTCGGCTCCCGTGCCGGTCAGAAAACACTCGTCGGCATTCCAAAGGTCATAGCGGGTCAGGTCGTGCTCCACCAGCGGCACGCCCAGACCGCGGGCGATGTCGAAAATCGTGTCGCGGGTGATGCCCTTGAGGGCCCCCTGCTGTTCGGCCGGGGTAAAGAGGCGGCCCTTGTGCACCATGAATACGTTGTCGCCCGTGCATTCGGCCACGAACCCCTGGTCGTTGAGCATGATGGCCTCCAGCGCGCCGGCCTGCCGCGCCTCCAGCTTGGCCAGGATGTTGTTGAGGTAGTTGAGCGACTTGACCGTCGGGGGCAGCGCCGCCGGACTCATCCGGCGCGTCGGCACCGTCACGAGGCTGAGGCCCGTCGTGTAGTACTCGGGCGGATAAAGGCTGATCTTGTCCGCGATGATGATGATCGACGGGGTCGGGCACAGCCACGGCGACAAGCCGAGGTCGCCCACGCCGCGCGTGATGACCAGCCGGATGTAGCCATCGCGCAGACCGTTCTGGCGGCAGGTTTCACACACGGCCTCCGCCATGTCGCGCCGGGACATCGGGATCTCCAGCATGATGGCCTTGGCCGAATACCACAGCCGCTCCAGATGCTCTTCCAGGCGAAACACATTGCCCTGATACAGGCGGATGCCTTCGAAAACCCCGTCGCCATACAGCAGGCCGTGGTCAAACACCGACACCTTGGCCTCGGCCGCCTCGACGAACTTGCCATCCAGGTAGATTTTCATGCGCCTCACCAGCGTAGAATCCCGCGCCGGCTTGTCGAGCCTTGGAGGAGAAATCGGCCTTGTGTTTGATTAGAAATTTCCACCACTGTGCCGCCTCCCCTCCTCCTATGCATACCACCACTGCCCGCCGCGGCATGCGCGGCTTCACCCTGATCGAACTCCTGACCGTCATCGCCATCATCGGCATCCTGGCGGCCATTGTCATCCCGACCGTCGGCAAGATTCGCGAAACGGCCCAGCGCACGGTCGACGCCAACAACCTCCGCGAGATCGGCAAGGCGGCCATGATCTTCGCGGCGGATAACAACGACCGGCTGCCCGACCCTCTGGCGGCGGCCGCGCAGCAAAACGTGCAGGCAACCAGCAACTATTTCCGCTGGATCGGGTTGCTCGGGCGCGCCGGGACGCTCAACGACGCCAGCTTCCTCTTCTCGAAGAACGATCCGCTGTTCGACGGGTCGGCGCCGGCCACCATCATCGACCCGGACGACGCCACCCGCCAGCAGGTGATCGCGGCCCTGCAGCAGAAGACGCCGAGCTTCGAGTTTGTCGGCGGCCTGAAGATGAGCGATCCGGCGACCACCCCCGTGGCGTTCACGCGCGGCCTGACCAGCTCGGGTTCCTGGGACCGCGATCATGGCGTGTACCGCCAGGATGGCGGCCACATCGTCTTCCTCGGGGGCAACGTGCAATTCTACCAGTCCCTCGACCACCGCCTCGTCAACACCCGCGGCCACGCCACCAGCGACATTCGTGAGTCGATCCCGACGTCCGCGGACGGCACCCAGCGGATCTACGGCCGGGATTCCGCCATCGCCAGCGAAGACGGGACGATGCCGGTGGCGCCGCCGTAAACCGGCCGCGGCCCCGATCTCCCGCGGGCGACGGAAAAAGAATTCTTTGCGTCGCGCCCGAGCGTGGTCATCTTGACCCCTCGTCTCCATGAGCGCCTCCCCGAAACTTCCCGCGGCCGGCGTCACCTATGTCGTCGGCCACCGGAACCCCGACGCTGATTCCATCTGCTCGGCCATCGCCTATGCCGCGTTCAAGGAGGCGCGCGGCGCGAGCGGTCATGTGGCGGCGCGGTGCGGCAATTCGAACGCCCGCATCGATGCCATCCTGGAACGATTCCATCAGCCCCTCCCGCTGTATCTCAGCGACGTCACCCCCCGCGTGTGCGACCTGATGGTTTCGGATGTCATCTCCATCCCGCAGGAGGCCACCTGTGCCGAGGCGCTGGAACTTATCGAGGGGCACGACATCCGCGTCCTGCCTGTGCTCGCGCCGGACCGGCGCGTAGTCGGCACGGTGTCGGTATTCCACCTCGGCGGCTTTTTCACGCCCAACGTGAGGGATCCCAAGCGCATGCGCCAGGTCAGGACGCGCCTGGCTGACATCGCCCGTGCGTTGAAAGCCAAGGTGCTCCACCTGGTTGACGAAACCCTGATCGAAGATCTGTTTGTCCGCATCGGCGCGATGGACATCCGCTCCTTTGGCAAGTTTTCCGACCAGGAGAACATCCCGGCCCGCCAATCCATCATCATCGTCGGAGACCGCTGGGACATCCAGCAGCGGTCGATCCAAATCGGTGTGCGCCTGCTCGTCGTCACGGGCGGGCTGCCGGTGGATGACGAGGTCGCCGAACAGGCCCGGGCGCGCGGCGTGAGCCTGATCGTCAGTCCGTACGATTCGGCCACCACGGCGTGGGTGATCCGCACCGCCACGACGATCGAGCACCTCATTGATCGCAAATTCCCCTCGCTGGATGTCGACACCCGCATTTCGGATGTCCGCAAGAAAGTCGCCACCTCACCCGCGGCGGCCTTCCTGGTCCTGGCGGATGACGGCCGGCTCGAAGGCATCCTGACCAAGACGGACATTCTCAAGCCTGTCCGCACCCGCCTCGTGCTGGTCGATCACAACGAAATGACGCAGGCAGTGCCGGGCGCCGACGAAGTCACGATCACGGAGATCATTGACCACCACCGGCTCGGCGCGCTCACCACCGTCCAGCCGATCCTGTTCATCAACGAACCCGTCGGATCCACCTGCACCATCGTCGCCGATCTTTTCCGCCGCGAGGGTTTCCGCCCGACCGCCGATCTCGCCGGCATCATGATGGCCGGGATCATCTCCGACACCCTCAATCTCAACAGTCCGACCTCGACCGAAAAGGACGGCGCGACCCTGGGTTGGCTGGCGCCGATCGCCGGCGTCGATCCGCGGGGATTGGCGGAAGCCATTTTCAGTTCCGGCTCCGTCATCCTCGCGAGCGCGCCGGAGAAGGTGGTGCGTTCCGACTACAAGGTCTACGACGAGGAGGGCGTGCGCTTTGCCGTGGCGCAGGTGGAGGAGCTCGGTTTCGGCAACTTCTGGCTGCACGCGAAACCGCTGTCCCTCGCGCTTGAGCAACTCCGCGCGGCCGAGCGGCTCCTGTTTGCCGGCCTGCTCGTCACCGACATCAACACCCAGAACTCGCTGCTGCTGGTCCGCGGCCATCCCGAGGTCATCGCCCGGATCTCCTATCCGCATGTGGAGCAGGACGAGATCTTTGACCTCCCCGGCATCGTCAGCCGCAAGAAGCAGCTCATCCCCTACCTGACGGGCCTGTTGAAAGAGCTGCAGGCCGAGGGCGCGGTGCCGGCCGGCGCCTGAGCGCGCCCCGGTGCCGCGCTTCATGGCGGACTCATGCGCTTGAGGTAGGGCGCGTTTTCCGCAACGCGCCGCTCCTCAGCATTCAGTTGGCCGGCGGGTTGAGGACAACCCGCCCTACCATTGGGTCGGCCCATTTGCTTGGGGTCGTCCCGGTCCGACCGTCCGGATCCGATTCAGCTGACGCTGACGCGTTTTTCTGTCAGCGGGAGCATCACGCCGCGCCGGAACAGCGTCACCTGCGCCGTGCTCGACGAAATGACGATCGAGATGCAGTCCGTGGCGACCGAGATCGCGGCCGCCGCGGCATGGCGCGAACCGAGGCCGCTCGGCAGCGCGTGGTCGTAATCGGCCGCCTGGATCAGGCTGCCCGCCGACTCCACCACGCCGTCGCCCCGGATGATGAACGCGCCGTCGATCGAGGAGAATTCCTTGATCGTCTCGTCCATGAACGGGCTGAGGATGTTGCGGTCCTCTTCCTTGTATCCAAAAAACGGATTGAGGACGAGCGGCTTGATCAGTTTCTCCACCCGCGCGGTGTCGCCCACCACGAAGAGCCCGCCCACCGGCCGGCCCTCGCGCCCCTCCACCGCCAGGTCCGTGGCCACGGCCAGCACGCGTTCCAGCACCTCGGGCTTGACGTCGGCCGGCAGCAGATCGGCCTGCCCCGTCAGCAGCGTCTTGAATTCGCGTTCGACGTCGACCACCACCACCGTGTCAAACTGGTTGCTGCCCGCCATGCCGCCGACGCAGCATAGCCGGTCGTTGAACCCGATCAGCCCGCGGGTCAGCGCCACCAGCACGGCGCTGCGCAGCTGCGCCAGGCGCTGGTTCGAGAACGAGCGCACCTGCAGAATCTCCGCGAAGCCCTTCCGCTCCTCGGCGGCGTCGCCCGGGTTGCGCGTCACCAGGATCGTCTTCGTCGCGCCGAACCAGCGGCCGGCCTCGATGCCGCCGACGAAGGCGTCTCCGAACACCATGATGGCCGCGCAGCCGCAGCCCCGCGCCACCCGCTCCGCCTCCCGGAACATCAGCCGGTTGATGCGGTTCTGCTGGAGCTGGGCCGGTCGCGCCGCGATGCCGCCCAGACCGGTGACCAGCCGCTCGTAGAAGACGTCGAGCTCCGGGGCCTCGATCAGGCTGTTGACGAATTCCGGCTCCTTGACCAGGCGCGCCAGCGCGGCCAGCACCTGCAGGTAGTCGCGCGCCGTCTCGTCGGCAATGAGCATGATGATGAGGTGGATCCGCTCGTTCTCCTTCAGTCCGTCGTAGCGGATGCCCCCCTGGCTGCGGCCGATCGCGAGCACGTAACGGCGCCTCATCTTCACCCGCACGTGCGGCAACGCCACGCCCAGCCCCAGGTAGGTCGTCATCGTGTTCTCGCGCTGCAGCAGGCCCTTCAGCAACGTGTCGCGATTGAGGTCGGAAAAGCGCTCGACCGACCCGTCCAGCAACTCGGTCAGCGCCCCCTTCAGGTCCGTGCTGAGGAGGTCGATGATCCGGTGGCGGGTGATGAATTTCTCGATCCGCATGGGCAACCCTCGGTCACGGCGCCGGCCGGGCGCCGCGGGCGGTCACTGGTCCCACTCGAGCGCCCCTTTCTTCACCTCGTAAACCAGGCCCAGCACGAGCAGGCCGAGGAAGCAGAGCATCGGCACCAGGATCGGAAGATGGTTGGCCAGGAACTCCCGATAAACGAACGTCCAGGGCAGGAGGAAGATCACCTCGATGTCGAAGAGGATGAAGAGCAGCGCCGTCAGGTAGAACTTGACCGAGAAACGCGCATGCACGAGACCCGGGCTCGCCAGGCCGCATTCGTAGGCCGTGTCCTTGATCCGGTTCTTTTTCGCCCGCTGGCCGAAAAAGTGGCTCGCGCCCACCACGACCGCGCCGATGCCCGCCGCCAGGACGATCTGATAGAGGAAGGGCAGGTAATCGAGGGAGGACATCGCGACTAAATTGCCCGGAAGGGGCCGGGCGGTTCAAGTGGAATCTTGCGGAAATTCCTGCGCCGACCCCGGCGCCGGACGCGGCGGGCCGGTCCGGGGATCACTTGGCGGGTGGCGCCACCGGCAGCCGCACCCATTGCACGCCATTGATCCGGCTGGAACCCACGCCGAGTTGCTCGGCGAATTCGAGCATCCGCAGCCCGTCCGAATCGATTTCCTTGAAGCCGGCCTGCATCCGGCCGCGATCGATCCGCTCCAACATCAGCGCATCGAGCATCACCGGATCCGCGCTCAACCACAGCCGCGGTTCCGACAGCGTATAGAGCGAATTGAAATAGGGTCCGCCGATGAACTGGTAGCGCTCCAGGCTCACGA
>Ga0182027_10001847_pt1 | contig 34624 bp, 42 predicted proteins | sample 712E1DmetaG_FD_121300 | JGI IMG/M metagenome (GOLD analysis project Ga0182027, IMG submission 121300) | Permafrost microbial communities from Stordalen Mire, Sweden - 712E1D metaG (Illumina Assembly) | ecosystem: Environmental > Terrestrial > Soil > Wetlands > Permafrost | place: Sweden...
ATTTCCCTGTTTAACACACCTTTTCTTGTCTCTGGAGAAAGCGTATCTAGGTCCTTAGCATAAATCTCAGCCCTCTGGACAGTTTTAGGAGACACTTTGAATTGTTCTGCTATAATTTCATGTGTCGTCAAATGGACATTTTGGCCACTTGCTTTTCTTTCGCCCCCATGCTGTTTTTTCATTTCAGAATAAAGTTTGCCAATTAAGTAATTGCGAGACTCTGTTGTTAAGTTTCTACGACCAAGCTGGTTAGTAACGATCCAAATCTTTGCCGCGTCTCTATCTGCAAACTCCTTTTCAATAGTCTTAAAAAGCAAATCATGTTTCTGGCAAATCTCATACCTGTTATGGCCGTCAATCAACGTTCCCTGCCAAACAACTAGGCTGTCTCTACAACCCTCTCTGACCAGACTTTCCTCTAACTGCGTATGTTCCTCGTCAGTTAAGGGAGGAATTAAATTCTTAAATTCAGGATCGATCTTGATTTCAGTCATGTTGACTTTTAAGGGTTAAATTATGCAACGCTAGATTCTTTGCTTATACTTCTAGCTCTCCTCGCCGCAGCCCACGGTAATTTTTTAATCGTAGTGGTCTGGTCGTATTCTAGCCGGTTATGCACTCGCTGAGTTCCCCGCTTGATACTTCCCTCATCTCCTGGCAGTCCCCTGCCCACGTTCGTTGCTGGAGTTCCCCGCCTATGAGGCTCAGCGGGGTGTGCGCCCTGTTTACAGGTCGTTGCCCTCAAAGCTTGAGGACAATAGACTTAAAAACAGCCCCACTTGTTTTTTCAAGCGGAGGTCGTTAAACTCTGGTTGTAAGATTTTTGTTGTGTTCATCTACAACAGATTAGATCCGTTCGGACGAAAGTTCAACGGATTTTTTCTTTTACTGTTTGCCTGGCCGCCAAAAAAGCTGTCGAATGGTGAAAACTTTTCACCTAACGGGCTGTCCGTCATTAAATATCGTTGTCCCCTCGAGGGTGGGTTCGTAATTGTAGAAAACGGCCCCATTTTTGTGGGCCAATCCTGTCATAAGTTGAAAGCGAAATCACTCGCCCCACTGGCCAGGTTTTTCCGTCCAGGCGTACCTGAAAACTAATCCATAGCAGGCCGCTGATTTAAAACCTCCCATTCCGGATTTACATAAGGCAACCCATCCTCCCCGAAAATTAATTTTTTAATTTTTCCCTTATTAGTTAAATTGAGTATAGATTTAGTATTATGTTGACTTTGTCTACTACTGTAGTTGGTTTTGTCTACTACTTTAGTAGGGAAACTCAACGACCTTTTTTTTGAGGTAGTAGAGTTTGTCAACAACGTCTTAGCTCGTTCGAATAAAGAGAGGTTCCCTGTGGTTAGAGTCACGCTTTCTGACTTCAGATACATTAAATATCTTTCGTTGGTTGGGTCATACCACTGGTTCCACTCATCTGTTGTTCTGACAGCGGTGTCTCTAGCGTTCTTTCTCCTTCGCTTGATCAATCCTTTTTCCTCCAGCTTTTCCATACATTGGTTTATCCATGTTCTGTCCATTTGTAGAGCGTCTGCGAGTGTATATTGTGAGGCCATGCACCAAAACCCCTGTCTCTCAACGTGGGCTAAGTGATAAATAGCATCCAAAACAAAATATTCGTTTGGACTTAAACTATATGCGCGGCGTAGCGGGTGAATGATCGTTGTGTACATAGAAACAAAATTAGAGCTGGCGGAAGTGTTCAGTTTGCGCACCAGCCCTAATTGTTGAACACTTCTCTTTAAGCGCAGTCTGACACTACCAAAGCTTATAACAGTTTCTCAAGTAAATCAATGGTTTCTCAACCACTCCAGCTCGTCTGCAAGCAGTCTTTGTGAGAACTCTGTGTTATCCACCGATTTTTTCGGCAACGTCATGTACTTCGGCCACCGCTACGGTAGTACCGGCCCCTATTGCCAGACCGATTAGGATATTCACCACGGTCATCCCATTATAGAGGGGATTGATCAGCCCTCCAAAAAGGATAGCCACGAGAGGCAAGAACCGGGTGGGCATACCGGCCAGCTTGATTGCGCCCGTAAGAGAGAATACCAGACCGGCAACTGAAAAAGTTTCCATAAGTTTTTTGGTTAGATTTTGATCATGTTAGCACTACCTGATATTTGGGAGCCTTTGTAGAGTTTTCTTTTGGCCCCCCAAGAGTCATAACAGAGATAATAGTCTCCTGGTAAGGCTTTGACTGCAACGACCCAGTGAGACCCTCCTAGGACGTTTAAACACACCGCCCGCTTGGGGTCTTTCAGCGATTGCAATATTTCAAATTTGTCGTAATTGCGTATTCTCTTTTCCAGTTTGAACTTTTTAAAACTGAGTTTCTCCCAGATCACATACCCCGATTTGTTGAAAAAAACCTGCTGACCTATCGCCTGTTGTGGTAATACAAACTCTCCAAAGTAGTCCGAAAGCATACAGAGTGAGCACAGTAAACACCCTGCTCTACCGATAGTTATATTCGACGGGAGCATCTTTACGTTTGCAAAACGGGGGTCTGTTTGGTTTAATAATATCATATATTATGCGTTAGGGTTCTTAATCTTCTTGGGATACGGCGTCCCGTACTTTTGTATGTTTGCCCATAACATTTCCGCCCATGGGTCTTTTACCTTGCCCTCATCCAGGTCTTTTAGATATTGAAAGTATCCAGGAGCCATCCCTATCCCACGGCCGAAAGTATTACCCAGCTCCATACATGTTTTATTTGTGTTCCAGTCTTTTCCCTGAGCGAAATCCTGATTTTCCTGATTTGTGTACGGTGTAGTCCTATTAGGGTTCTCTACTGAGTCTCTTTCCTGGATTGTAGACGGCGAAATCATACTAGAACATTTGCCCCGTTCCCATGCTACCAGATTGCTGTTCTGTGGCACTCCTGAGACAAGTGCTTTTTTAGCAAGTTGTGCCTTCATTGCTAACTTATTTTTCATTGACATAGTTTATTTCTTTTTAGAAAGTAATCTCTGTGCTTGTTTCCAAATCCCGATAAGTTCCTCCTCTGTCAGTGGCTGCTGTAATTTCTCATTGATTATCTGAGGCTCCTGTAATGATTGTATTCTGTTTTCCAAACTGGTGATCTGATTAGACAGTTCAGGGGTAGGAGTCTTTTCAAACTGTGACCTCAGATCCTGCAACTGATTTTCTAGTGCAATATTGTTGTTACCGGTGACAGACTCTGGTGTAGGCACAAATGCCTTTTCTGGCGTTCCTATTGTCTGTGCTGCTTTCCAGTCTTGGTACATAGCCCTGGCACCTTTTAAACCATATTTGGCCACGTCTCCCAGCACCTTAGCATATAGCACATTAGCAGCCTGGGTTGCTACGTCCTTACCTCCATAAGCCATAAAGTCGCTCATATTCTGTGCTCCCGGTACGTTTAACGCCTGTGCTGCCTGACCAAATGCCCCTTGTTGGGTCGGGGTACCGTACAGTTTCCGTGCCTGATCTTCTAGATATACTGGTATCGCACCCAGAGCCTGGCCAACCGGTTTGGTTAGATCGGAACTCGTTAAACCACTTATAACAGCCCCTGCGGGGGCGTACATTGCCTCACTGGCCATTTTACCTATTCCACCGATCCCTTGCCCTAAACGGCCTCCTATTGTCGGTGGCTGGTTCATGGTAGCAACGTCTTTTGCCCCTTGATACATTTTCTTGGCAGAATTGATTAAACTGTCCCCTGCCCCACCAATCATTTGGGTCGGAGCCGACAGGGTAGGCATAAACATTTTCTCTGCGCCCTGTCCTAAGTTATTCAAAAAGGTAGCACCAAAGTTCGGTGCCGGTGTGACCTGTGGCACATTATTGTAATGATCCAATAGTGTTTTAGCTTTTTGTCCAGCTTGGAGTCCCGCCTGCCATGCCTGCATAGTAAAGTCCATATTATTGTTGGTTGACGTATTGATTATAAGCCTGTTCTATCTCGGGATCAGTGGCATTTGGGTGTGACTGCAGATAGCCGGACCTGAAATAGGACTGTTGCAGGATTGTCGGTAAGACATTCCCTTGGGAAAGACCACCAGACGGTAAACCCATAAAACCCGTTCCTTGGCCCTCCATTATAAGACCACGGGCCGCAGATTCAGGATTGGCAATTGATCCTCTAGCCGCCCTTGTAGCAAGACTCCTGAGTGAGAATGACCGAGGAATGGGGAGTTTCTTTGTGGTGTCTGCTATGTTTTCCACGGCTTTTGCTATGTCCGCTTGATTAATAAAGTCTTTTCCGCTTAATTCGCTGAGTTTATTTAGTGCCGGCACCAGTTTTTCTGGCGTGTTTTCATTATAAAGCGCCTGTAGGATCTGCGAACCAGGTTTGTCTGCATTAAGTCTCGGTCCTAAGAATTTATCTATGCCTGCGAGATCGGAGTAATTATCAAACAAAGTCCTTGCTTCTTGTGGCAGATTATTCTTGAGAGTGTTGCTCATGTCTTCAACAGTTGACAGTAGAGGCACCTTTACAGCCCCTATTGGTTGGCCATTTAACAGCCTCGAAAGTTTTAAAACATTATTGTCTATGTCGAATATTTTGTTATGCAGAGTGGTTGGATCAACCGAGGGGTTATCCTTAAGCCATTGTAGCAGACTTGTAATATGTTTCTGCCCCACTGTGTCAGATTGGAATCCCGATCCTGAAAAGTCTGGTGTGTCTTGTGACAAATCCACCTGAAATTGATCTGTCAGCATCGTCTCCAACTGAGTTCTTATAGGTGCTGTATCTATTTTCACTCCACTGTCGGTTGTCGCTTTTATAGCGTCCCCTAGGTCTTTTCCGGCCTGTGAAAGCTCTTGTTTAAATGCTGTTTTATAGGTTGTTTTAATTTGATCACCTACCTGGTCTGCTGCAGTTCTACTACCTGTGACACCTTTGTTGAGTTTGGCCTCCTCCAGAGTCTGGTTATAATCAGCAGCGTTTTCGGGTTTTTGTAGTGCTTTCTGCTGGTAGTCCTCAAGCCCTGCCGCCCCAGCTCTGGCATTCCGGATCTTGTCTAAAATATTCGGCATACCTGCCATGATACCTGTGGTTGTTCCTCCTAACGCACCCCACCCTGCTGCGTTTCCCGCTGCGGAACCGAGTGAAACAGAAGGATCTGGTATGTCTCTCTCCAGACTCTTGGCCGCCGATTGTGCACCACCTCTCACAAAACCAGTCCCGAAACTCTGTAACCATGTTGGTTTTGTCATACCGGGTGCAACTATATTAGCGACTCCACTCGCGGCGTCTACTCCGTGTGCGGCCTCATTAATTACTGTCCTAGGGAGATCCATTTGACCATTTTGACCAGCAACATTCCAGTTCACGTTGCCAATCCCCCAGGGGAGGGTTACGGGGGCTGTAGCATTTTGATTAATATTTTCCTGGCTAAACGGGACCTGCACCTGTTTGTTCCAATCCCCCCCACTCTGTTGGACTGCTGTTGGAAGATCGGCAAGTGCCTTTCCAGCTCCCTGCACGTCTTTGTATGCAGTCACAGGAACCCCGGCAGCCGCGTTAAGTACCGGTTGTGCTGTAGAACTGTAGACCCCCTGATTAATCGTGTTTAAAGTGTTCCCGGACGTGTCTGCAAAACTTTTAGCCCATAGGTTGTTATTAAAGAAACCACCCGCAGTGTCCAAGACGGGATTGCCTGTATTAGTCGGGAATTGTTGGGCGGGTTGAGGGGTTTGCTCCTGTTTCGCCGTTCTTACAAAAGCCTCAATGTCCTCTGGTGTTGCATTGGCAGCCGCAAGTTTTGCGGTATAGTCCCTGATTTGCTGGTCTGTATACATAAGATTTTAGTTATTTTACTCCGTATTTAGCTAAGATTGAGTCGGCTGCAGACCCCGTGCTCCCATTAATTTCAGCCAGCATAGATTTCACTTGATCCGGCCAGAGTCCCATTGTCGGCAGACCCCCAAGCATAGGCAGTTTTGTCCCACCTAACGGGTTGTGTGCTCTCAGGTAGTCGTCCGCCTCGGCTGCAGAGACCGCTTTCCCTGTCTTAGCCTGTAAATAAGCCTGAATGAACATTTTAGATTCCTCCGGGCCTTTGGTTGCGTCAGCTGCAAGTTGGTTCAAATAACCAAGGTTAGTCTGGGTAGCCGTCTGGGTGTTGTACTGATCTGCCGCCTGTGCTTTGGCCGTTTGTTCTGCAAGCGTGTTCTGGAGGTTCGAGGTATTCTGTTGTTGATTAATATTGTTGATTGCCTGATTGTACACATTTGTCCACTCTCTAATTGCCTGTTGTTCACTTTCCCCCCCCGCCATTTTGTTATTTACATAGTCCTGAGCCTGATTCTGTAAAAGAGAGGCGTAATTCTGTGCAGTTCCTGGAGAGTTTTGTGTAATCGAAACCAGCGGCGTAATTGCAGCAATAGTAACAGCGTCGTCAGTAGGGGAAACTGTGTTCTGTGCTGGTGCACTAGGAGTGACCTGAACCGGTGGAGCGGCGTTAGCCGTCTGTGCTAGTGCCGCAAGTCCTGTCCTGTCAACACCCGAAATTACACCCTCTCCCGCCTTAGCCAAGAGAGATTTCTGTTTTCCTCCCTCATGGGAATAGGTCTCAATCACTGCCGCCACCTGTCGGGCAAGTGGTAGATTCTGAAAAACAATCGGCCCGGCAATGTCCATCAAAGCATTTTTTCCTGTACTTTTTTTATACCAGGAGAAAGCAGAAGTACCCAAGAGTGCAATTGCCCCCCTGATACCGTCTGCCGGTGTTGCAAAAGTAATTGTGGCCCTGTTTCCAAAATTGTGTCCCTGTTCTACTGAATAATTGACACCCGCTTTGTCTAGTGCGCCCAGCCACTCTTTATTATAAGGATCGTTGGGTAGAGGATTTGTTGAGGCATCTACCGCTACGGAGGTTGCAATAGGATTGTTAGTTCTGTCTGTTCGCATAGCCGTCGAACTGCCCAATGAGGGGTTGGTTACCGTAGATTGGAAAGTCCCCGGATCAATTCCTGCTGCCTGCAAAATCTGTAAAGAGGCGTCAGATATTTTTCCCGTCCAAGGGTCTATATCCAGACTTTTTAAGACGTCCGCCCTCAACTGCTGTTGTTTATACTGATTATCGAGCTGGTCTTGTTGTTTTTGGTAATCGTCCTGAGAAATTTGGCGGGCTGCAGCATCTTTCTGTAGTTTTAACAGTTCCTCATTCCGTTTGTTGGCAATCGCATCCTGATTTGTTTGATAGTTGGCACTATAGACGTCCTTTGCGCCTTGGTACTGGTCCATTATGCTTCCTCTATTAAACTCCGCCTGCTGTAGTCCCAGTGACCAGTTAGCACGCTGATTCTCAATGTCCTGCTGTCTCTGATTTGCCTGCTCCTGTAAAATATCCCTGGTGTTTCCGAGTGCCGTGTCAAACCTAGTCCCCAGATCAGACTGCAGGTTAAGGAGTCCCTGTGCACGGTCTACTAAACCCTGTTGCTGGTTCCCCTGACTGTTGATTGCCTGTCCCAGACTGATTCCCGGATATAAGGTTTGACTTGTATTTGGCCCCATTACGGCACCCTGTAAAGACTGTGCAATCATGGGTTGTAGACCAGCGTTGTTGGCGGCAATCTTTTTCTGCAGTGCGTCTTTTACCATTTGCATTACCATACTCGGTGCCGGTGCTGAATTAGTTTGTGCAGTCGGAATAGCAGGGGCTGCCGGTAGTTGAGGAATTTGCGGAGGTGTTGGGAAAGTTGGGTTGGCAACAGCTTTTTTAAGAGCCAAATCTTTAGCACCAGCAATTGAGGCTGCTGTAGTCGGAGTATTGGATAAGTTTAATATCTTCCTTTGGGTTGCTGTAAGTGAACTTGAGATCGCCATGGTTTTAAATTTAGAATGTTTTTGCTGTTGAATAACCTTTTGCTTTTCTTGCGGCTATAATTGCGGGATTGTTTACAAACCCTGTGGCACTGGTAGTGACATTGGAGTTTACAGTAGGGTAAGTATAGGTAGGGGTGATTGTTTTTGTGGTACTCAATCCTGGGACAGAACTATAATCCACTGTTCCAGTAGAAATTGGTGCGGCGGTTGTGACTGTACTGGGTGTTGAGACGCTTGCCCAATCGGGTTGATTCAAAAGTAGAGAGGAAAACTGATTAGGTAGGTTCTGTTGCTGAGCCACTAGGGCGTCATACGCCTGCTGCCGGTAGTTCTGTAAATTCGTGGTAGACTGATCCTTGGCCTGCTGTAGTCCGAACTCTGAGTTCTGCTGCGAAAGATCCAGTGACCGGGAGGTAAGAGCATTGTCCTCATTTACCCGTTGCTGTTCTGCTGCCAGTCTCTGAGCCTCTGTGTCCGCCAGATTAGTTACGGACGTAACGTCCTGAGCCTGATTAGTAGCAAGTTTGTTTTCCTGATAGACCCTCTCTCCGCTTATTGTCCTGCCTGCACCCTGTAGGCTGGCCTGGGCGTCAAGCGTGGCCTGCTGATAGTTCCTCCCTAGTACCTGGATCTGGCGATTCTTGTCGGTTGTGTTTGCGTTAGATAGCCGGTTGTAGTCCTCTGAGGCTCTGGCATTGGAAAGGTCAAGCTGCTCTTTATTGATTGCAGTCTGTCCCTGGGTATTACTGATCCCCTGATTATATGCCTTGTCGGCCTGTTGCTGGTACGCAGTGATCTGGGGACCGTATTTTGTCTCTACCTGTTGTTTTAGCGCAGCCATGTCAGCGTCCGTAAGAGGCTGAATAATAGAATTCCCTGCGGTCTGTTGCAGTAAAGAATAAAAGGTGTTGTAAAGCTGGTTTGCGATAGTGTCGAACTGGGCATTCCCAGTGTTAATAGGATTGTCTGATGTTGTATTAGTTGTCGTTCCAGCTGTGGGGGCCGGCGTTCCCGTCGTTGTACCGGTAGTACCAGTATTACTACCATTTGTCGTTCCAGCAGTATTCCCCGTATTTCCAGATTGATTGGTTCCTGATTGAGTAGCTAATGAGTACGCCTGTTGTCTAGTTGTCAAAGGGAGGGAGGTCCACCAGGCTGAGTTTTGATAATTTGTTACACCTGTGGTAGTTAATAGATTGGCGAGTGCTTGTGGTGATTGCATTGCACTGGTCAAGGTATTATAAGCCGCAGTTTTTACAGTTTCTGGTTGAGCTGACCACCAGGTGTTATTTTGTAGGTTATTCAGATTCCCTGACTCAAGAGCCTTTTTCATTAACTGTGTTGCATTTAATGCTGGTTGAGGTGTTTGCATAACAGTTGCCCCCGCTGGTTTAACAGATCCGTTAATATTTGACGCACTATCCCCGACTCTTGCTACTGTAGAAAAACCAGCCGCTTTTGCAGCTGCTACAGCGTCATTGTAGCCCGTGTATGACTTCCCGTTAAACCACCATTGTGTCTGCCCTGCACCTCCATCGTAGGTCCACTGCATATATATATTGGCCGGGACACTTGCGGTTGTAGTCGTTGTGGGAGTTGTTGTGGTAGTTGTGGGGGTTGTGGTAGTTGGAGTCGGCGTGGTTGGAGTGGTTGTAGTGGGGGGGGCGGTAGTCGGTGTTGAAGTCGCTCCAATCACGGTAACTCCAACCGGAGGTGTTGTTTGAAGAAGCGTACTTGAAACCCCGCCGTTTCCACCAGCAGCCAGAGAAGCTTTAGCGGCCAGATCTACTGAAGCGTACCATTGTCCGTTCCAATAAGCCTGCCCTGCTGGGTTCTTTTTGATTGAGTCTGTAATTGCCATATTAACTTATTTAATTTTTACGCTGCCACTGTTGCTCCTGTGTCGCAAGCCCTCCACGCCGTACCGTCATAGAAACATAATACACCCGTTCCTGTCCCCCCACCCTCTCCATTTTTTCTACCATTAGAGGCAAAGACCTGTGCTCCCGCCTGGACTGGCAAGACAGAATTACCGTAATAGATCTTGACTTTGATGTGGTTGACTGAGGTGGTAGAGCTACCGACTGTCCAGTAGCCTTTCACAGCGACCTCTATACCAAGTATGAAGTCTGCGGCACCAAGAGCAAATCCGTAGGTTTTATAGATCTGCTGTTTGTTCCCACAGGTAATTTTAAGTCTAAAATTAGCGTCACTGGTATCACTCCCTACCCATGTTCTGCCCCAGAGTTCTGAGGAACCGGCGCCAAAAGTTTCCGTTGTTTCCCCTGCCCCAAAGGTTTTAGTTAGTGTAGACGTCCAAGACGTCCCCGCGTCCCAAGACAACTGAATGCCAACCAATCCACTTGTTACTATTGTAGCAGTGGCATAATTCCCATCGTCTGCGTATGCATTGGTCGGATTGGCTAGAGGGAAATACCAGCCTGAATTTCCGCTTACCTCTATAGAGTTTATCCCTGCCTTCCACGCTGCTGTTCCAGACGCTTGGGAATCTTTGATAGAGAGATAATCGGCCGTAACGGCCCCAGAGGCGACTAGATAAGCCGGAGAGCCAGCAGAGGAGGAAACTATTGTGGTCGTATGCGTCGCGTCGCCAGACATATTCCAGTTGGTCAGAGTTTGTGTGGTGGCCACCGTGAGAGTAACGGTTTTTGTGGTCGAGGAAGTGGTAGATTTCAATTCGTGAAAGGTGTTTGAACCAGAAATGGTATGAGCAGTCCCGTTTAACTCAAGATCATAATAAGTTTGTCCGTTCCCCGCAAAACTTCCAGTACCAGCTATTTTGATGGTAGACCCTGGCACTATTAGGGTCAAATTAGAGCCAGAATAAGTAAAAGATCCAGACAACGACAAAACCGAATTAGTAAGATCTAATGTTTTAGTCACAGCCGTATTACAAAGGTAAGACGCTCCGACTAAAGTATATGTATTTAAAACCACGCCTCCCCACCTATGTGTTATCGCTAAAGTGGTGGTAAAGTTGTCTTGTAGCGTGTTGGAGGATCCGTCGAAAAAAACTTGCGACGCTAAAGTTTTTGTATCACAAGTTATTAATCCGGTGGTCGCCCCGCCATATCCTAAAAACAAAGGTCCCGAAAAAGTTCTGTTCATTGTCGATGCCAACGTGAGTGAGCCTCTTACGACCAAAGTGGAACTACCAGAAAAGGTTCCTGTGTATTTTCCCGTTCCCACATTGAAAGTCAAAGACTTACAATCAGCAGCAGCAGCCACGGCACAATTGTAGTTATTGGTTGAAGAAAAAAACACATCGTCAACAGAAGTTGGGGTGGCAACACCCGTAGGATCACCACCCTCAGTGGTAGCCCACGAGTTTGCGTCGTTCCAGTTCCCATTAGCCGCTTTTGACCACCAGCGATTACTCATTCTTGCAATTAGCCATAGGATAAATTATGCTTAAAACATGATATATATACCGCCTAAAAGTGGCTATATAAACAAAAAGGGTTACCATATTAGCCATCAAAACGGTCGAGATCGGTGTACACATAGGATTGTTATGGAACGCTTTCTTGGGAGGGCTTTGTCCAGAGAGGAGTGTGTCCACCATAAAAATGGAGACAAACTCGATAATTCTCCTGAAAATCTTGAGATCCTTAGCCGTAAAAATCACCCAACCAAACATCGACACAATCTTGCCAACCCAAAGTATTGTCGTCTGTGTGATGAATTTTTGCCAACGGAACGGTTTTCTAAAGATAAATATGGAAGACTTCGCTCCTATTGTAAGCATTGTCGTTCTGTGAATCAATTTTAGTCTGTTTGCCATGATTAATATTCGTTACCTGACGGACTATTAAAACCTACTGAGGCCGAAACCACCGGCAGATTAGCAACCGTATAACTTGAGTTGTTGATCAAACCGCCTGTCCCCACATCAAAACTGCCTTTAATTTTTAAATATGTACCGTCCCATTGTAAGTAATTTGTGGATTTACCAATTGAAAATTTATAGTCTCCACTATAGCCGAGAAAAAAGCCTGTTCCTGTCGCAAAGTCCGTCTGTCCACCGCGTAAATAACCAGATCCCGTCAATGTGACCGTACCTGCCGTGATTGTTCCCAGATCAGCGGCTACAGAGGATAACTGTGTTACGTTCATTTTGGAGGCTGTAATGGTAGAGGCAGCTATTTCATTAGCGGTGATTGATCCAGCTACTATATTGGCAGCATCTATATTTTCCCCTCCTTGTTCCTGCAGTACTTTATAAGTCGCCTCTGTAGTACCGTTCTGCGCTACCGCCACCAGAACCTTTCCGTCGCCAACCGCAGTACTCGCTGTTGTCGTGGTTTGGTAGGTAGTAATGGAAACAGCAGTGTCTAAATATATATAAGTTTTTGCCGTCATATTTCCAGTGTCTGCGCCCGCAATTGAATATACTGTCCCGTCCGCTGAGGTCAAAGACCCCGTTGCCCAGGCTACAGTGTCCGCGTCAGTCACCGAAAATATACAGGTCTGGCTCCAACCCCTGTTAGCCACATTAAGGTTTGTTTGTTGGATCAATCCGTTAAGGGTTGAGACAGAAATTGACCCCCCTGTAATTGTTACACTTGAGGCTGTTAAACTACCAGTATTAGAAACTTTAAACGGTGCAGCCGCATAAGTTGCAGCCCCTAACCACTGATTCCCGTCTATGTCCACATGGAAACTGGTAGTATCGGCACCACCAATGTCAATCGTTGTTGCAGACAGTGCGCCTCTAAAGACACCATTATTAAACTCTACGTTCCCGTCACCCTGGATCTGCCAACCCGATACACCTGTAACAAAATTACTGGATTTTAGATCCTCGTTAGTTACAAAAGTTGAGATCGTTTGGGAGTAATCCACACCACCGTCCGGGATAACTGTCCCCGTAGCAGAGCTAACCACGTTCGGGAATACGTTCACCGAACGGTTGAGGTACTGGTCGTAGCCAAGTTGTGAGGAACTAGAGGCCATTTAAGTTGATTTACTTGTTATATTCCCTGAACAGCTCAAACCGTTAAATACCAGCGGTGAGTTGGTGGAACTCTCGCTAAAATGAAATTGTAAAAAGTTTGCGTCTCTTGGATTGACGTTGACTGCCTGGACACTCTTATCGACTGGAAACCATGTAGACCAATCGCAGTCTTTTGCCCTCATTCTACCCTGGAGGTTTTGTGGTTTTTCAGCATAGATCATAACCCGATCTACCGCTTTCCGGTTTGCAGGCTGTTCCATATCCAGGGGTATGGTCATAAACTCACAGCTGATTTCATGCCCGTCGTCAGAGTAAACAGAGTCATTGCTCCGGGCCATTTGGTGGACATTTCCTCCCACAGTTCCTGCGTAGACTCTGGTAACACCAGAAGTCTTGTGGTCTGCGTACACGGTAAAATCGTCATAATAAGAGTAAATCGTCCAGGTATTGTCCATGATCGAGTACCGCATTTCGCAGTTGGTATAAGTTTTCCCGTCTACCAAGCAGTCTCCGACGTAAAGTTTGTAAATCCTGCCGGCCTCTCCTACAGCGTGCGCTTTTGTGGGATCTACAATTCCCTTAACCCACTTGTCTATGCCTCTGGAAAGTAGTTTGGGATCAACCCCTGAGTAGCCGTAGACACCGTCCCTGGCAGAATAGAAATAGGTAGTAAAATTGATTGTCACCACCGATCTGAAATTGCTGGTACCCACACTCCCCACGTCTTTGATCCTGGTACCGTCCCATGAGTGAAACGAGGAGTCTTTAAAGATTAAAAGCTGTTGGAGTGCGCGGTTCTTGTGTAAACCCGTAATCTCCTCACCGTTATTAGTGGAAATTTGATCCCAGTTGGTGCTGGGCCAGGTGATTGCAGCCCCCGTAATGTCGGGTATTGACGATCTGTAGAGTCTTGAGGGGTAACGTGTGGCACCAACTAAACAATTGGCAAAGTAAATCTGATCCATAAACTCCTCACAGAACTTTGCTGAGGGTGCGCTGGTTAAGTTGGTGGACGTAGAGGCCGTGACCCCGTCTATATTGATTGGTGTAATAAAATTCCCGGCAGTGGTAGCTCCTACCACAAACAGCTGATCTACAAAAACAGTCATGCTAATCTGTGCTGTCACGGGGGTATAGGTGGTAACTGTAGTCCAGGCTGCCCCTGTCCAATAGGAAATATCGCCATTTACGGCCCTAAAGAGTCTGACCGTTCCTCCCGTAATATCACCATAGGATTTAAGACCATAGACTGCCGCCCCTCCCGCCGTACCTAACACAGAGTAACCGGTACGCCCGGTCAGATCTCCCACGGTGTCACCATGCACATTAATAGAAATAGCCAAAGCACCGTCTTTCATTAAGAACTGGCTTACGTCAGTCACTAGTCCGTCTGATAGTTGCAATAAATCCATAAGGTGTTGCTTAGTATGGGTTAGTGTAAATTTCGGCTTGTGTAGGCACAATCCTGCAGTCTTTGAACTGGGGATCATTTGCGACCATATTTTCCAGGTCCTCCTGCCATTCACGTTTCCTGGCTATTTGATCCTCCATTGGCAATCGTCTGCGAATCGACTCTTGCCAAAACATGTAGCCTAAACAATTTTCAGGATAGTTAAACGAGGTCTCGTCGGAGTCCTGCACAAGATCGGTATATTTAGCCCAGTATTCTAAAATGATATTCTTTGCTGTCTCCGCGCTGTTAGGGACTGGAAAGGCTTTCAAATACCCCGCGTCCACGGTGTAGTAGTTCGGTGTCCCGGAGGTATAAGTCTCCCAGACCTCCTTGCCGGCCGCATGCGTAGCTGAGATACCAGTAACTCCTGTGAGAGTCCCCGTTGATTTGGTGTTCCCTGTATAAGCGATAGTGTCACCCTCAACGTGGATCGATCCAGATGCGCTAAAATCGCTGGAATCAATTAGAACGACAGTTATATCGGCAAGACCAACAGAAGACTGCAAAACGCTACCTACGTAGTCCTGAGTCATCTGCATAAATGAGGTCTGATCCAGATAGGTCATTGGTGCCTGATTGGAAAACTTTACCGATACAATTGCATCAGTAGAGTTCGAGTCTTGTATGTCAGTCGGTAGGGCGTACGCCTGGACGTCCGTGGCTGATTCGAGGTTAGTGATTGCCCGGAGGTTAGACCATTGTTTGCGTCTTTTGGAAAGTTCCCTCTGCCAACGGTTAATTGTTCTGTTGAGCCAGTCATCGGTGATTAGATCGTCAATTTTGTTATTGTATGCACTCAGGTACTCTTTCTTAATCTCACCTCTTGCCCTATTTGTCAACCCTGTAGCCAATACGGAGTCGGAATAAGAGGAGTAAGTACCTCCGTTGGAGTCTTTGGCCCTGCAGTAGTAATAAGCGTAAGTGGTGCCGGCTTTTATCTCGGTAAAACCTCTAGCAACATCCATATTAACGGCAGTTCCAATAAGAGTAGGAGCAGCATCAGCAGCGCTTGCAGACCCGTAGATCTCAACCTGGTCATAAATTACTTGTGTTATGGGTGTTCCAACCGGGTGGGCAAAAGTACAGGCTGCCACGGTCAGTGAGGTACCGGCAGTCACGGCGGCAGTAATGCGTTTAATCTCTGTCTGCTGACCTCCAACAGTGCCTATGATCACATATTTGTTCTGGGCAAAGATAGTGTTATCTTTGACCGTGAGTGTAACCCCTGCTGCTGCTACAGATTCTGTTAAGTAGGTCAATGGAGCACTGTCAAGATTGGGTAAACCGATCTGTAGAAAGTCGTTCTTAGCTGATTGTATTGAGAGGGTCTGTGCTGTCATGGTTTAAATTTAATTACGTTTGAAAGTGTACGTGTCGGTGGCGTCTTAATTCTCTGGGACGGGGAATAGTTGATCCGACCTGCCACTTCCCTTGCCTCTACCTCTCCCGGTTTTGACATATATGGCTGTGTTGGACTGGTCTGGTAAGTCATTCCCTCTTTTCGCTGGATTAAATGCTGTATTTCATGGATTAGGTTTGTTCTTAGCGGTTCGCCACCTACTAGAGACCCCTGTCCGAGTTGAATTATATTTGTCGGAGTGGCTTGAGCGTTAACAACACCACCTTTAAATCCCGGGACTGCATTGTTTGGCAATACCTGCACTTGTACTTTCTGGAATTCTGGATAATTACGGTACAGTTCGTCATGTTTTAAAATATCACCCAGTATAACCGGTTTTTTTGCGTTAATTAACTTTGCGACCTCGTCGACAGGTTTAATCAAAGTCGCCTGACTATCATCAATCTCAAACCTAGGAATCGTGTCTTGAGGAGCGTTAAAAGTTTTCCCCTCTTTTTTTGCATTGGGAAATCCTAAAGCTTTAGGCCCAGCATAGGCAGCATGGGCGACAGGAATCAATTTTTCCAGCGCCGACACATTTCTATCTGTTGTCCAGTCAACTGTCATCTTTTTTTAGATTTAACATGATTAGGTAACTTTTTGATACTTTTGGTTGCCGCTGCCCACTCTGGGGCCGCTTTTTGCATTTTCTTTCCGAAAAGACCTGCAAACATTGCTCTGGCCTGTGATTTACTTTTAAAAGGCATGTTTATTTATTTAAATTCTTACTTTTGCAATATTCGACTGCGGTGAGCATTTCCGCTCTCATGTCCTTTACGTCACGGATTTCCTCTAGGGTCTGTCGTTGGATTTCCTCCTGGCGGCTCATGCGTTCCTCGATCTTATTTAAAAGGGTCATCTGCTGTACGATCACCCAGGACATAGTAACCAAACAGCCACCTGTTAATCCGTAATCCAATATGATTTTCAGTATTTCTTCCATAATGTTTTTAATGATTTAATTATATCACGCTCCGATCCCAAGAAGAGTACGTTTCGGACTGACGGTAACTCCTGCTGATGAAGACCCAATCCACCCACTCGGACTTCCTTCAGAATCCATAAGCATAGTCCCAGAGTCATTGATTGTGAAGACCGCCCCCGCACAAGTGCCTTCAAAATCAAATAACATACCCGAACTGTCAGATGGCGCAGCCATTGTTTTCTAACGTTATGTGTTTCCAACTTTTACCGTTTTTAATGTCACTGATTGTGGGATTTGAAACCCCTACCGTCTTTGCTATTAACCACTGCCTGACTCCAATTGAACAAGCCCGCTTAATAAACAAAACCTTACCTGGTGTTAGTTTTGTGAAATGACTTTTTTCACCTCTGTTTTTAAACCCTTGATGAGTCCCGTGTCTGATTGCATCAAGTGAGTTGCTCTGTGCTGTCCCCCAATAAAGGTTCCCCAGAGAATTGTTAAACCTGTTCCCGTCCCTGTGGCAGACCATGGATCGCCCTGCGGGATTGTCCAAGAAAGCCGCTGCTAATAATCTGTGGACACCCCTTGAGACCCTTTTTCCGCTAATCCCCAGGCGCACAGACAAATATCCTTTCCCCTTTTTACTCACACGCTGAGGGATAATTTCCCAGTCTTGCGACTCACATACCATTACTTTTATGATTTTTCCTCCTTTGTCTCTTGTGATCTGCTGCTGACGACAGGAATAAACCACTCCATGAGTGTCAATCTCATATCCATCAAACCCCTTAATTTTCTTTCTTTGATATTCCATAAAAATATTATACAACTGATGCGGAAAAATCGTCACAGTAGATGGATGACCCAGAGTCGCAATCCACTACAAACTTCAGAGTAATATTCCCCGTTACCGCACCCAAAGACCCGCTAATCTGGTTCCAACTTCCTACCGCCGAGGCATAAGTCGCTACCACTTGGTCTGAAGCATACGCTGCACCTGCTGACGGATTAGCTTTACATACTAGTCTTGGCTGGCTTCCAGCATAGGCAGCGTTCTTTTTGATATACACGCTCACGGTTGGAGCCTCGGTATTTTTGCAGTTCACATAAAATGGTTCGGACTCCAGTCGGTTAGAGGCGTTATTTGGTTGCATCTCCATTGATGGTGTAGCGGTGTTGAACTCAGTGGTATTCCGTAAAATCGTTCCGTATTTATACCAAGCCCTATAGTTACTGGCAGCGCCATCATGCTTAGAGGACTTGATACTGTGATTAGTATGAAGATTTGCCTGACCTGAAACCTCTGTTGATGCCAGAACCGTATTATACATTTGTATATTAGCAGAAGAGCCTGAAGCAACAGCTATATCTGCAGTCGCATGTGCCTGATTAACACCCAAATTACAATCTATAAATTTTAACTTTTCCCAAACACTTCCTGAGACAGAAACGCCTATTGGTTGGGTTAGAGTTGTGCCAGCATCAAAAGTACAAGCGTTGAAGGTGATAGTTCCTGCTGACATAACATTAAAATTCCCTGCCCAGACACCCGCAGACAAATTTCCAAAAGCTGTAAGACCAGAAATAAGTAAATCTCTCTCTACTACAGCATTTGAAGGAGGGGGGTAGACTCCATAGCCATTGCGCCATGACCTACAATTCAAAACAGTCCCACTTGAAGGGAAAGAGCCTGATGTGTTTGAACCAAAACCAAAGCCTCCTCCTGCTGAATGGACGACATTGCCAGAAAAAGTACCAATAGCGGCTGCCTCTTTCAGCCCGATTAAAGCCCCATCTCCATTTGAAGATCCACTAGAACAATAATTACCCGTTACGGTGATGCCGACATCTTGCAGGAAAATATTATCAATACCTGAACCCGCAGACGTAACTTTTGCACACAGATTATTGCTAATTACATTGGTAGTAAGCGTAGTAGCAGTTTGCCTTATCTGATATAAATCCGTGTTATAGATGACATTTTGATTTATTGTACACCGTCCCGTATTACCTGCTAAATAAACGCCAACGGAATTTGCCACGGGAGTCCCAGAATTATAGATGGCACAATTTTCTACAAGTGCCGTACCAGTTGTGGTATCAAAATATAGGCCTTGATATGTGCTATGATATATATCAATCATCTCTACCCATGTAAGACTAGCCGTAGCCGTAGTTGCCGCATAGAAGTAAAAAGTGTTAGCTGCTGTAACCGCCCTAACCTTTACATTTCTCGTGAGATTACCGACTTCACCCTGCACCATTGTAGTTGCGTTGCCACCATGAGCATTAGTAATAGCCGCAATAGTGAGTGTTGTCCCAGAGCCGGCTGCCGACAGTGCTTTTGTTTCCACATCTGCTGCCGTTAAAGTTGTAGAGGTCAACACACAAACATCACCGTTTGCCCAAGCTGACCCCACTGAGTCTGCAATAGTAAGAGAGGTGGCACTAGGAGCCGCATCAGCAGCTAGAAGCGACCATGATTTTACTTTATTTGCTCCAGTGATCGTAATGGTTGAACCGATATGGCCTTTCAACCCATATTGCCCAGCAGAAGCATTATCAAACTCAAGAATAGCGGTTCTAGCCGCATTTGTTTGTACCTGTGTATAAGTTCCTCCCGCCCAGACTAAACAATTTCCCGCCAATCTAAACTGTGTATTTGCTCCCGTAGCATGTGCTAGTTCCGCTTGTGTTATATCACATGGGCCAAAAGAAGTAGTATCTGCGTTGTTCATTGTTACGGTAACTGCTGTACCAACTCCTGCTCCCGTGAGTCTTTTTGAAATGAGCAGTCTATCAGTTGCAGCCGCAGCTGAGGCTGTAGTCGTCCGTAGGATTAAATTCCAGTCATTGGAGGCACCCGCATAAAAATAACACTGTGTAGTAGTCGAGGCCGTGAGCCTGATTTTATAGCTTTTTAAAACATTTAAAGTAACAGGGGCATCAAACTCAAAGAACGGCCATGAGCCAGGGGAAACTGCTGTGTTTCCCATTGCGGGCAAATCCGCTTGGTTAACGGTTACAGTTTTGACGGCAGTGGAATCAGTGAAATTATATAGTATCACTGTGAGTGTTCCCGTGGTTCCCGCCTGTCGCGACATGTTTAAATAAACCCCGTCCACCTCATCTGTCATCGTAGTATAGGGAGCAGAATCAAGATTAGAAGTCGTAACGGCGGTAGAGGTGGCTCCGTCCACTTTAACCATAGTGGCGCTACCCCGATGCCACGTTCCCGCTGTTGTGAAGTTTCCTGTTGCTGTTGCTCCTTTGTATGCCATTTATACTTGCACATAATTTATTAAAATACCTGTCGTTGCACCCGCACCCGTGGTGACTGTTAAACCATCTCCGGCGTTAGTTTTAAACCAGACACCAGGGTTAAAAGGTAAAACTGCACCACCTGAGATTGCATTGGCAAATAAAGGTGAGATTGCCGTTCCAGCACCCGCCGGTTTTGTATTGAAAGTTACGTTAGTCTGTGTCAATCCCGTTACCATAGCCACAGCAAGAACATATATCACTTTTGAACCGTTAGCTGCTACCAAACTGGAATCAGTCTGTGAAGCTGCCACATTTGCCAGAACCTGAGATACGGTCAACGGGGTTGTACCATTACACACTATTCCCAGCTGACTAGGAGAGATTGTTACACCTATTGTATTAGTTCCGGCGGGTGTTGCTGCTGTCAGATCGGTGTGATTTGCGGTTTTAAGTGCATCTAAATCAGTTGTAAGACGCCTGAGTTTAGCCGATATGCTACCTGTTGCTCCCGCTGCCACAGTGGCATCTGCTAGAGCACCCTCTACAATATTAGAGCCATTAGCTGTTTTATTCGGTATTTCCGAATTATCACTTGCAACCGCGACCCTCTGACACCCGGCATCTGCTGTCCCGTTATTCACTGAGGTTGCGGTTCCTTTTACTTTATTTAAATCCACTGTAGCGTCTGCACCCATGGCAACCGTGGCGTTTACGTCAAGCTTACCCCCTGTAACGGTAGCTACCGATCCTGTCGGTCCCATGATTTTTACTACCTGATCCCATAGTCCCATAGTTTTAGTTTGTTACGGAGTTTCTAATCGTCAGGTCTTTCTCCCAGTTTCGGAGTTCCGCCTCTTTTACTGCCAGTTCCTTTTCCTGTGCCTCAAGGTTTTTCTGTTTCTGCTGGACGTCCTCCTTGGTCTTTTCAAATTCCGCCTCCTGCTGTTTGATATTGATCCCGGCTGTCAGCATCCACTCTTTTTCTTTCTTATAATCTGCCAGCTGGAGGTCTAATGATTGCCGCATAGTCTCTATATTTGTCTGTTGGCGTTTCATTTCAACCTCCCAGGCCTCCAGAACTAGCTTCTGATCTTCTAGGGCGTTTTTCTGGGTTTCTAATTCTTTAGACTTTTCTACCAGCTCATTGGATCTGGTCTCAAGTTTTGCAAAAGCCTCCGAATCGGCGCGGTCTTTCTCGTCCTGTTGGACTTTCCTACCATTTAAAAGCTCCTCCAGTGCGGCACATTTAGTCTGATTGGTCTTGAGGTCAGCCTGCATGGTGTTGAGTTTAAGGGTGTCGTTTTTAAGACTCTCAGAGAGGTAATCATTGGCCTGACTATCAGCCTGGTATTTCTGTTCCCTTAGTGAGAGTTCGGCCTCACGCTTACTGATAGACTCGTCGAACAGGAACTGCTCGTTCTTGTGGACCCTGACCTTTTCCTCGTCTATCAGGATCTGGGTTTCACGGGCCATATATTTACCCACGAGGCTTTTCTCATTTTCCTCTAGGGCAATCTTTTGGCTTTCAATGGTAGTTTCCAAGCTTTTAAGTTCAATCTGCTTGGTTTCTATCAGTTCTGCCAGGGCATTGAGTTCCTGCCGGGCCTCGTCTGCGGTGATTGGGGGTGTGTCTTTAAACATTATGAGAGTAATAAAATTTTAATTGCTGTGCTCCCTGACGTGGTTATGTATATAGCCTTGCATTGAAAGTAGAGTTCCAAGACAGTGTTTGCGGCCACGGTAATAGCAGGAGCCGTCGCAGAATTGAACCTCACGGTCATTGAGGTATCAGTCCGAATTGAGACGTACTTTGGATTAGGGCAGGTCACAAATAACGCTTGTAAGGCGGCATTGTAGTTAGTCTGTGCTCCTAAAGTGAACTCCGCATTTTCGTAAAGGGTCGGTACCTGGGTATAATTTCCTATCATGTTTTGTTGGTTAAAGTGGGTTTAAAGTGCTTGCACCAGCCCCCGAAGGGGCTGAATGTAAATTCTTTATACTAAACGAAATTGATCCAAACACTCGTCCCTGTACAATAGGCGGGTTTGTTTGTCGCACCATTGAAACATACGTCTCCAGCCGTGGCTGTTAAGGCGCCGTTAGGATCGGTTGCGTCACTCATCCAGAGAGTTACGCCATTCATGGTAGCAATCTTATAGAAGTGAGTGGTATTGGCAGCTGCTGTTACCTTGATTGCAGCTAAAGCGCCGTCCTGCTTAATTTCCAGAGCTGTAGCACCGGAAGCCGAGGCATGGTCCTGTAGCACGTAAACTGTGGATCTGGTACCCGTATCAGCAGAATTGCTTGCAAACTTGGCCAGATAGCCGGTTGTGAGGGCGTTGCCGTCACTGACGTCCAAGAGCGTACCTGTAGTGACCGCAACACCTGAGACCTGGAAAGCTACACCTGCAGCCAGAGCGGCAGAGGCGGTGACTTTACAGACCACGGTTTCGTCGTTTGCTGCAGAAGCAAATTCATTCAATATTGCTGACGTTCCTGTGGCTCCCGAATGAGAGGATAGGAACATTCTACCATTGCCTGTGATAGCAGTGGCAGAGGAAGCAATCTTGACGATTTGTCCTGACGTTAGAGCGTTAGCAGTGGCAAGAATTACACCTGCAGCCGTTGTTCCAGCAGAGGTGATATTCAGTGCCTTACCAGCTACTGCGTTGTGGGTCAGGCTTATACCGTCACCTGTACCGTCCACGTCCATAACTATTTCAATACCGTTTGTGGTATCAGTAATAGTCCCGGAGGTATTGGTGGTTACGTTTTCTACATACAGGACCGAGCCTGCTTTAGAGAACGAGCCCCCGCCGTTGATTACTGAGGTCTTGATCAGAGAGAGCAGATCAAAGTCGTCTGCTACCGTGCCAGTGGTTACTGTCCTTGAGGAAGCAATATTTACAGTGGCACCAATCTTATTCACCGTACCGGTAATTGCTGTCCCGGTAGACGTAAAGGTAGCCAAAGAGCCAGAGGTGACTGCGCTGTTTGCTCCTGTATTCTCTACATATAACAGACTACCTGTAGTCTTTGTAGCACCGGAGGTTATATGGATACCTTTGCCCTGTGTAAGCACCGCAAGAGGCATATATACTGCCGTACCAGTTGTGAGTCCCGAAGGAGTCACGGTCATGAATGACGAGGTTGTGTTGCCTGTATAGGTTCCAGATCCTGCTAATACCACCACAGAGGCGGAGGTAGCAGTGTTGTTGGTAACCGTGAACGAAGCAGCATTATCAGCGTCTGTGAGGGCAAGGGAGCCGTCACTAGAGACTATATCACCCTGGGTAAGTACCAGAGAGTTTGCACCTCCACCAGATATACCAAGGATTGTTACGACACCGTCCTCACCTACCGAGAAATTGGAGGCACCGGCTGTAGCGTCCCAGCACCGGAGATAAAACCCTCCATTTAACGTGGCTTCTGTAACCTGAAGGTTTAAGAGTGCACCTGTAGTAAGCGAGGTAGAAACTAAATTCACCACACCTGTCGAGGTTGATACACCTATAGTGGTTGCCGTGTTGTTCGTCACCGTTAGTGTTGACGCATTTGCAGCAGAGGTCAGTGTTGAAGCACCTGCAGATACCGCGAACGTTCCTGAGGTGACCGTAGCGTTACCAGAGGTAAGTACCAGATTTCCTGAGGTCAAAGTGGCATTACCGGACGTGATCAGGAAGTTACCAGCAGCTACTGTTAAAGCACCTGCGGTTGTGGTTGTGGTCCCTGAAGCCCCTATTGTGAGCGCACCACCAGAGGCGTTGATTGTACCACCAGAGGTGAGTTCAAGAATACCTACCGATCCGGTAGATATAATTGACCATGCGGGACCTGTAATGTCGTTTCCAGAGCCTGAGTTTGAGAGAACCAGCACCGCACCAGCTCCTACGTTTGTCTTGGTTAAGGAAAGCAATGCAGCAGCGGCAGACTGTGTAATTGTCCAGGTTGCCGTCGTGAGTGCAAAAGTCGAATCCACTCCATAAATGTCCTCCCACGTGGGAGTGTTGCCGCTACCACCACCGGTCAGACGCACCGTTGTAGTACCATTCCAGTAGCTCAAGCGGGAGCTTGAATCCACAAAGAGGCCGTATGTTGATGCGGCATCCAGTGGGTCGGTTGTGGCCTGAATATCAAAAAACAGGAACGATCCGGCTCCATATTTGGATTTACCAGAAAGATAAACACTGTTTTCTGAGTTGGCCCTAAAACCGTTTTTAATTGCCATAAGTTTTTTGGGTTAAGTCTTGAGGGGGATAGGGTCGGATTTTTCCTTAGCAATGTCCCCCACTCAAAACTGATTAATAATTAACTGTTTGCCCCCGTAGAACCGAAGAAATTTCTCATGTCTGAAGCACCACGGCTGTAAAACATAGTAGCCTTCCGTTTGTACAGATCACTGTCATATTCAATTTCCGGGTCATCCAGACTGGGTCTCTTTGACCAGAGCCATTGCAGACCATAACGGTCAGATTTTAGACCCGAATCAAATGCAAACCAATAGGCATCATTATCCAGATGTTTTAGGGTGATAAGTGTTGGCAGACCTACTAAAGCAGAGCCATCATTCTCATTACCACCAGGAATCATCTTTTTGGTGATCGCAGCCTGGATTTCTTCATATCTGCTGTGAACGGATGAACCGTATTTGCAGATCAAGGTATCTGGCATAACTCCCATTTGCTGTCCACGACCAGTCAGGACTAAACCTGCTGTGCGGCGTAAAGCTTTTAGGGCGTCATACTCAAAGTCCATCGAATAAGTCTGGCCATCGTAAACCTTGTTGTTCCACGCCGTTCCCAGATTGTTGCTCGCCTTATGAAAGGCGGGGTAGATTATTTCTATCTACCTCTGCATGTTTCCATGCAGGTCGGACTATCACATCACCCTCTTGCGGGGTGTCTTCTCAGTTAGTCTCTGCTACTGTAAAATGTTTTTGCCAGTAAGGCCGATTGTGATTTGTTTTAGAGTGGCACCTGAAGCATAATGTTATCAGGTTTCTCGGATCAGAATGTTTCTTGTTGTAGTCTATGTGGTGAATTGATGTACCGGGTAACCCACATAATTGGCAGGTGAAGTTATCCCGCTTCCTTATTAGTTCTCTGTATTCTCTGGTAAAGACCTTATCATAAGGTTCATTCGCTATACCACCTTTCCAAAGCCGAGCCTTTTCACCCTTCTGAGCATTCTCGCATTTTGCCCTGTATACCGGATCTCGCCAGAGTTTCTTAACCGATGCGCTGATTTTCTGGATGACCTCTGGCTTTTCCCTATAAAGCCTGTTGACCGATGCCCTTAATTTTTCCCTTGAGGCTTTTGCCATCGGCCTCCCCTTATTCCATGCTACCTGCACCCCCTGGATGCCCTTATTCCATGGAACACATCCAGTCCTGGGTGGAGGTCTTCGGCCTGCGCGCTTTGCTACCAGACTCAACTTCCTCCGATGCTCAATTGTGAATACCGCGCCTTTCTTCATTTTACTTGTAGAGGGTTATCTTGGTTGCTATTATAACATATATTCTTATAAAAAGCAAACCGTAAGATTTTCCCCATTAATTAGAGAAGATTTATCGTGGAACAAATTGTCAAAGATCAATTTTCGTGACTATCGCCCTTTACGCATTGCAAGGTATAAGGCGTGACGGCAGAACATATTTACCGTCTTCACGAGTGTGCGCAGCTGAGAAATATGCGACAGTATCAGCACCAGCAGTATTAACTGTCTGGCCGTCACCATCGGTATATGATGCAGAGAAACCGTTATTCAGCATATCTGCACCATCATCTTCACATTTCTCGCGCATGGAATCATTGAGAGTTTCTACCAGGTTGGTAATTTTGCGAAACTCAATACCGAATTTCCATAGATGATCAGAAATTTTGATTCCATCACCATACTTAATTTGCGTGTACGTTTTATCAAAACCCTGTAAAGGCGCATCATAAAGCACGCTTGCATTGTCGCCAATAAATTTAGCCTTGGCTGGGCCGAGTACAGAGGAGTCCTTACTATAATAACTGGTAGTATCTTGTACGTTGTAATATTTTTCAATATTAGGCTGGAGTTCGTTTCGTTTGACGAAGATCTTTTGTATAGATTCATCAACCAAATCTGCAAAATCTCCAACTGTTGCGGGAACTGTAACTGTCATTTTTTAGGTTGGGTTAATTAATATTAGGAGAGAGCTTTCGGGAGATTGACGCCTAACAGAAAACCACGCATTTTCTTATTTGTGGCATCTACAACAGCAACGTTTTTTACAAAACCGGTTGCGGCGATAGAAATAGTTGTGGAGTTGGCCACCGTCCCCGCTGAAGTAAGGTCGTTTTGCTTACCTAACATTGCAGTAGTTGGGGTGCTTGTGCAGTCATACTCAAAGAGCTGGCCGCTATTAGGGATCACATTTACCCACAGATCAGTTGCAGCAGGTGTGTTAATTGCCACGCCCGCTAGGTTTACTGATAAGAGAGCTGCTGTTGCCGGAATCACTGGGGAGACGGCCGCTCCCGTGGAGACATCAAACACTACCACATCACCTGCTACCACAGAACTTGATGTTCCGCAGTACATTGGAATCGAGGTGCTGTCCCCCGCTACGCACTTAAAAGACATTGTTGATTAAATTAAGAATTAAAAGCTTGTGGCCGGACAGCCGCGAAGCCGTCCATAATGGCCGATTTCTGCTGAGATCCTTTCCTGACTGGAACACTCTGCCTTCCTGATCCACCACCTATTGTAGTGGACTCTTGGATCTTTGCCTGTGCCATTCCCAGTGCTTTTCCACGTTCTCGTTCTATTTCCGGGTTGTAATGGATGACTCTGTGAGCCTTTTCCATAAGCTGTAAATAGTCCTTGCCCCGTGGTGGGTTAACATAGTTCTTGACCTCTGACTCTAGGGTTTCCCACATTTCATCGGATTGAGCGTCTCCCATCTGTGCATACTCGGGGTGTTTTTCCAGAAAGCTTAATACTGCCGTCTGTTTCTCCTCTTCGTATGAGTTTCGTTGGTACTGCTCCATATCCTCCTTTAGGGGAATACCTGCCTGCCGAGCCAGAATCCTAAGTTGTTCTACGTCTGACTCCGGGTATTTCACGGTCTTTGCCGCTGCCAGTTCCGCCTCAAGTTTCTCAGCTTTGTCCTTGAGACGCATTGCTTCCTCGCGTGAACCATTAATCTTGCGTTTGTAGTCCTGCAAGCGTTCAGCAGGGATTGTGACCAGGTTACTCTCAGGTTCTTTAACCTGTTCGGGCTGATCTGTTGTTTCCGGTTGTTCCGTGTTTTCTACCACTGGGGTAGGGACGGGTTGTGTTGTATCTTCCATAGTTTTTAAAATAATGTTACAGGTTGCCGTTTAAACGGGCTGCTTTGCGCCAGCAATTAATGATTCATACTGATCCTTGGTGAGTTTGTGCTCGTCATATCCTACATTCGTTGAAGGAAGTTGCAGGCCTTTCTGGAAAGCGTGGTCAATTATGTGTTTCTTGACCAGATCAATCCATTTTTTAGCGTCAGCCATATCCTTTAGAGGTTTCCAACGTATATCCTCTATTGCCTTTTTATCAGTACCCACCATTTTCATTGTGGCGTTGTCGTATCTGGGTGCCTCGACCTCTTTCCATTCTGTGGAAAATTGCCGGGGAACCTTTATATATAGTCCATACCCTCCAAAATCCTCTTTCCACTCCTGCCCGATTTCAAAATAGTTGAGCCAGTTTCCAAAAGTGATTTTTAGGTGGTCAATTATTGATACCGGGAGTTGCTTGTATTTGTTTATATCGTACTCCGGTTTGGGTTCCGGGGTGTGTGCCGTCTGATCCATAGGGGTAAACTGTTTCACCTCTGGTTCTGGCTGCTTGGGAGCAGGGTGGGAACGCAGAGTGTGGAGACTTACTCCTGCCTTATTCTTAAATTCTTTTCCGCATATTGAGCAAGCGGGTGCTTTTTGTAACTCGTTGTCCATTTTTTTGGGGGAGTTAAGGGATAAAAATTACTTCTTCAACTTTTTTGCTAAGCCTTTTAGGCCGCCAACCATTACCTCTTGGGGGGTGGCAAATCTTTCAAAACTCTGATCACCTGTTGCTGCAATACCTCTTTTCTTATAGTGTGAAACGGGTTTTGCAGGGACAAATGCCCCTGGCCGGAGTTTTTTAAACTGTGCTTGTACTGAGTTGAACGCCATACTTTTTTGGTTAATTAATATAAAAGTCCAGATGCTTTTGCTACCCTTAGTCCTGCCGGCGCACCATTGCTGCCCATCGTTTTAGTAACATCCAGCGTAAAAACAACCGAGTCGCCTTTTCGGATGTCTTTCTTAGCCTCCACTGCCACCCGTACCTTGCCCTGCTGCACCGTCTCAGTCTCAATTTCACTAAACAAATCCTTAGCCCGGTCTTTTGGCAACTCCTGGCGTATCAGTGCTGCCAAATCCTCAGTTAGCACTCGGCATCTCTGACTACCAATCTGCAGGTCCAGAGAGTCGTTGTTTGCCCTGGTAACTGTCATGTTCTCGCTGCCGTCTAATGATTTCAGGTTATACATCCGTGGCTATTTCGGTTAAGTTTTCAAAAAGCAGATCATAGGCCTTAATCACACCGTTGTACTCTCCCGTCTCGTAGGTCAGTAGGTCGGTATTCCCGACGAACTTAGGTGGCGTAATAGTGGCCTTAATCTCGGTTACCACCTCCTCCAGGAGCGAGAGTGCACCAGACTGCAGGAGCTGTTTCACGGCTTTCTTAGTGTCTTTATTCATAATTGGGTAATAGGACTGATAAGATTACCGGTGTAGCCGGCACCTCCAGTTGAGGTCATTTGGTTGGGAGGCAGGATTGTGGGTGGGGTTGTGCTTTGGCTCCCTGACTCTGGCATTTGTCCCTGTGGAACCTCAGGAGTCGTGGGTTGCTGACCAGGAGGAACAGGGGTTCCGGTTGGAGGTGCTTGCATGGCTGCCTGTTGCTGTTGAATGATCTGATCTTTGCTTTGCAACCAGTCGTCGGGTTTCTCGTCTCTCTTTTTAAGCAGGCGGGAGGTGGCTTTATAAAGGTCTGTGTATGGGTTTTGTGCTACTATATTGAAAGTCTCCAGGGCTTTCTGTGCCTCTAGAGTTTTGGAAAGCGGTATCATGCTCATAGCACGTACCTTAACGTCATATTCTCCCCTGATTTCCTCTGGGGTAATTTCCATGAGCTTATCCTGATCGGAATACTGTACCGCACCCTGGGTGTCTTTTTGTAGTGGCAGTCTCTCGGTCTTGAACTGATTGCGGAAAACCACACCCGTAACAGGATCAGACGGAAACTTTTGGATCTGATCCAGATTGTCAGGGCCCAGCTGTGCTAGACCGGCCTGATATTCATCCCAGAGTTTCTGGTCTAGGATCGTACCCAGGGTGTCTCTTATAATAGTGGCCTCCTGGGGACGTGAGTAAATTCTTTGTAAATTATCAATTCTAAGGCGGGCATGTCTCTCAAGGGCGAACTCTACATTTTTGAGAGGGAGAGCTAATCTCCGCAGACCGGCCTCGCGATTTAAGACTGCTTCGCCGAGGGTATTGCCGATTTGTTCGCCTCCAAGAGATTTAGTAATTCCTGACATTTCGTCAGCCTCGTTCCGTATATCCTCCATCATGCTAAACGCGGTCTGATCAGGTCCGGGTATCTTAGCAAATACTATCTTTTCAGCGTCCCGGAGTTTTTTGAGCTTGGGTTCCAGCTGCATGTCCTTTTCCGTAACAGTGCCGGCACCACCGTAAAACCCTGGTGCAGATATTGCCAGCATAGTCTGGTTAACGGTCATATTGGCAACCTTGTCCAATATTTCCTGATCGTTCTCCAGGATCTCAGGTAGAGAGACACCATAAATAGTGAAATCATTACGCATTTTCCACATTGCAACCACACAGGAAAGCGTGCAGTTGATCAGTGGGGCTTTATATATAATGACGTGCTTGTCTGTTATTATAAACTCGTTATCCTCGGTGTTTTCGTAAAAAGTAAGCCGGACCTGTGGCCCTTTGCGGGAGTCGTCAGCAGTGTCGGCTTTATCAATAGGATCGCGGTTGTTTTTGCCGTAACCTGGTTCTACAAACTTAGCACCCGGCATTTTCCCGAATTTGTTTAAAAATGTGGAATAATCATAGGTCTGCTCCCAGCACCAGTCACGAATTGAATCCTCGTCGTATGGTTTAGCACGGTCGTCAAACCAACAATCACGGATCGGTAAGACCTCGAAATATGCCTCATCATGTTTGGCTATAGTCTTTTTCTCGTAGACATGCTTGTTGTTAACAGGATCGTAGTCCACTACCTCGTCAATCTCCTGGGTTTCAAATCTGTGGTACTCCCTACCCACTGCAGTGCCGTATTTGGCACAGTTTTGTATAAATTTAATCAATTGTTGCTGGCCGTGGCCTTTATCCCAGCTCAGGTTGTATAAAGCCGTTAAAAGGGCAGTTTTGCCCTCGTATTTGTCCTGACGGGCGGACAACTCTACCTCAGGGTTACGTTCAAACAATATAGAGAGAGCCGTGTCAATCTTGGAGTAAATCAGTGGTCGGGAGTTTCTGGCCTGCCATTTCTTGAGTTCAATATTGGAATATTTGTGGGGTAAAGCCACATGATCACAAAAGTCCCAAGTCTCCTCCATATTCCTGGCGTCCTTGGCCACGTCATAAGGATTGGCCATAATTCTTTTCCTCTGATCCTTTAGGAACTGGATTCTTTCGTTCAACCGCAGCAGAAGATCGGAGTCCTCTTTAGTTGGATTCCAGGCCTCTATTTTGTCTGTTGGTAGTGAGTTTAACGGCACTTTTGGACAGATTATTAACTAAATCTGATCCGTGCCTATTGCTACTGAATCCTTTCCTATTCTAATCCCTTTTTGAACTAGCGCAACTTTACTACTTACGGGGGTCACTAAATTTGATTGACACACGTGCTCGAGTGACCTCTGTTATTCTTTTGCAAATCACACCGATCTGGGGAACTCCTTGTTTAATTTCCAGGGTCTCAAACACCATAAAAGGATTGGCCTCACAAAATGTTCTAAAATTAGCCCATATCTCGTCTTGTTCGGTCATTTTAGTTTTTTGGGGTAAGAGTATATATCTCCCAAACTTATATCATCCGCGCCCCACGGGCTGTCTTTATCAGCTAGGTAGGGATTAACAACCCTTTCTACTTGGCGCGTTGGCAGATTAGGTAAAGAGGTTAATCCATATCTACAAGCGTCTGCTAGATGATCAAACTGCCCCTTAGCTAGATCCTCCGGGTTCACACCGTTTTCGTCATAAACCAAGGACGGGATCGTGTTGATTGAGTTGGTACAATTTGAAAAGAAAATTAATTTTCCATTCTTTAAATACTGTCGCATTAAATTCCACCCAGCAATCCTTTCCTTATTAGCCGGCGTAATCGGCACCCCATTGTCAGCCATAATATCCTCTCCTGGCTTGCCCGTATCCAAAGTTCGAGCAAACATAGACGTATCAGCCACCGTCCAATCAATAGTTTCGTCTTTTGGGGTCATTTCTACGATTTTACGGGCCAATTGCTCATAGGTAAAACCAGCCTGGTAGAATTCCCGGTAGGCAAATATTCTGCCGTCATAATCAACAGCCAGCCATAGACAGGCACTAGGGTTTTGGTATCCATAGTCCAGACACCTAATCCTGGTCCACCCCTGTGGTAAGTCAAACGGCGCAATAATATGCCTCTCCCGATCCCATTCCGTAAAATACTGCCCGGCAAACTGATCCCATGAACCGTCCAAGTAAGCTTTCCGTAGCTTTTCAGGGAGTTGTTTCAACTGTTCAGCATATCCCGCGTCCAGATACTTATTGTCTGCTACACGGGCTGGTACAAACGCGAAATCTTTTGGTTGGTACTGCTCATTCTTGAAATCGCGGTCAATCCAGAGTTTTCGGACAAAATGATGGCCAGGACCTCCGGGGTTACTTGCACCAACAAATTTCGTTTCATTAGCCGGAATGCCAGGCCAGCGCCGCCTCATATTGAGAAAATCGAATGTTGCCTTGGGATTGCGGGTTAATTCATCCACTAAAATTCCGGCGAACTCACTGGACAAAAACTTTGCTGGATCGTCGAGGTTACGAAAGGCAATCACGCCAGACCCATATTTAGGATCAATTCTAAACTCGTGCTCTGACAGATTCATTTGTCCCAGCCATTGGGGGAATTCATAAATAACTTTAGAAATTTGCCGGTCTTTTAATGATGGGTAATTTTCACAAAAAAGTCCAATCCTAACACCCCTAACATCGTATTTAGCTGTCAGTGTAAGTGCCAGGTAGACAGCAAGCCAACGGAGAAAGTATGATTTACTCAGCCCCCTCCCGCACTTCCACCGTAAAGTGTATACGTGTGCGTCTTGACCGCTTTTAAAGCCTCCAACTGTTTTTGCTGGAAACTACAAAGATCAGAGAAACGTATATCGTCTGGGGAAGTTATGGGAGGGGTTTTAACCATTAATCTTTTTAAGGTTTCTTTTGTGTGGGTAGGACGTGTGGTGGGAAAGGCAGAGTGATATTCTGTGCTCCTCTCCGTCCTCGAAATGGGAGCCGGCATAAACGGCTGGATTCTTACATTGAGCGCATTTTATTTCCTCTACTATTGGTTCTTGGCTTTGCTCTGACCGTGCACACCCGATTGCAGGAGTATAATTGAAAGCCGGGACATTGGGAAACTGCTGGGTAATATCCGGCGTCCAATAGCCGATAACCTTGCCGTCCTTGCTTACCTCACAAATATCCAAAACATATTTATAAAAACCATTTCTAAACTCCCTGATTGTAAGTTTGATTACGCCCATAGCGTGCACATGGCTTAAGTAATACCGTGCACATTATACCATTAGTCCAGGATAATGTTAATCGGTTTCCCCTCGCTGGTAACGTCCAGGGACTGCTTAGGTAGGCCGTCAATATAGTTCAGGATCAGCTTTTGGGAACTGTGGTCCTTTTCAACTATCCCCTTGTGCAGCACCGAGGTCACCAAAAGATCAGCATAACTCTTTTTATCTTTGGCGTATTCCGGGGGGACCTCCTGCAGTTTTCTACGGATCATGTCAGTTAAACTAAAAACCGGTGGCCGCCCCTTGGGGTTTCCACTCTGACCTGGTTGGAATTGATAGGGCTTGTTAGCCATAAGCTGATTTTAATTGTTTTTACAGTTTATTCCAAAAAAGAGGAGAGTTCTGCGACGACAGCTTTATTTAACCAACCGTCCCACGTCAGAGCCTGGGCGTCGAATAGTTCCTTAACCGCTTGTTTGTCAGTAATCTCGGCCTCGGTCAGTGTAGCGTCCTCGGCTATCTTGAAATCGTTAAGGGCTTTACCGGAGTTGGTCAGATCCTGGTCAGCGTCAGCCTGCTTTTGGAGATCTAATAGGGCGGCGTCGAGTTTCTTGTCTTTAAGCGTAGCCCGGAGATCGTTAGCCTTTTGAATGTAAGGCGTAGCCAAAGAGAGTTTCTTGGTCTCCAACTCCTCGTATTTTGTGTAGTATTCTCCCAGATTGTATTTCAGCTCGGCAATTGTTTTGTTAATTCTGTTGAACGCCTGGATGGTAGGGAACTTGTTAAGCGGCTGCCGGTCTAGAAAAGTGATTAACTGTATGAGAGCAAATTGACTAATCATGTTGGTTGGTTAAGTGAAATAATTATATCTAGTTTGACGTGTTTTGTAAATAAAAATGTAGTTTCTCCAGTAGCCAGTCCCGTTCTTCAGATCTTGTTCTGTGCGGGGCCTCCCTAGCTTGCAGGGATAAACCGTCTTTCCAAAAGGGTCCATATTTTACCTCCATTGCAGTTTCATAATTCATGCGGGTTTCCTCAATTCCCTGGTGGGCGGAGTGGTGACAGTGACCACATAAAGGCGTTAAATTTTTTTCCTCTAGCCGCAACTCTAGGTACCGCTTAAAACTGAAACAGTGGTGCATAACCTCAGCCCTGCCGGTGCAGCTTTTGGATCTTCCCTCACACTCCAGCCCCATTGCCCGATAGTAATCCTGTAATGCCCGTGAAACTTTGTTCCAGAGAGGGGTATTAGATCTTGCCTTTTTTGGTTTGCATATCGGTTTTAACGAACTCATAATATTGCTTATTGTGATTGAGTATGTGGGTAATTTCGTCAATCTCACGAAAAAGCTCCTGGCGTTTTTTTACTGCACAGGTCTTATTGCAGAACTGGACCAGATGATCATGGCCGAGCAGACTTTTACCGCACATAATACATTCCTTTGCCATACCCTGATTTTACTCTTGTGATTTTTTGGGGTCAACCTCTGCGTCTAGTACCTGATAAACTGCTTTTGGTGTTTTCCAGTCCAGCCGGAGTGAGGAGAAATGTACGCTCATAATTAAGTTAATTTAATTTGGACGGGGGACTTACGCTGCGGTGATAGCTTTGGCCTAGGTATTGTCTATCGCTTTTGAACGCTGGTTCACAGCGTCTTCACAATTGGCTTGGTGAATGCTTAAATCTTTCATTGTTGATTGGTTAAATCCTCAATCGCTAAAATGCTTTTCCACTCCTCAATCATTTCTGCGTGAGTAGAAAAACCAGCGGCGGCCAACTTGTCTATAACCTGCCCTAACACTCCTATATGGGAAGTATTTTTGTCCCAGATTATTGAGATAGCTTCGATACCTTCCAGAGATTTTGTTGAAATGTCTTTCATTGTAAATTTGTTAATGGTTAATTTCGGACTGTTGGGGGTTCTACGGTTTAAATATCACTATTGCTGATGGAAACGGTGCGGAGTTCGGCTGATC
>Ga0182027_10001848_pt1 | contig 34623 bp, 31 predicted proteins | sample 712E1DmetaG_FD_121300 | JGI IMG/M metagenome (GOLD analysis project Ga0182027, IMG submission 121300) | Permafrost microbial communities from Stordalen Mire, Sweden - 712E1D metaG (Illumina Assembly) | ecosystem: Environmental > Terrestrial > Soil > Wetlands > Permafrost | place: Sweden...
AGTGTGGTCATGAGTCCGACGATAAAAATGGCCGGACAATTCAGGATTGCGCCGGTTGCGTGCCAGCCGCCCGTGACGGAATAGGACAGCGGCGCCTGGCTGAAAACCACCGGGATGTTGATATTAAAATCCCTGAGAAAACTGACCACATATCCTGACCAACCAACCGCGACCGTTGATGCGCCGAAAAGGTATTCGAGCACAAGGTCCCAGCCGATGATCCACGCCAGAAATTCTCCCAATGTCGCATAGGCATAGGTATAGGCGCTGCCTGAGATCGGGATCATTGATGCGAACTCTGCGTAGCAGAGGCCTGCCAGCGCGCACCCGATTGCCGAAAGGACAAACGAAAGCACGATTGCCGGGCCGGCGTAATTTGCCGCCGCCTGGCCTGACAACACAAAAATTCCTGCGCCGATAATAACGCCTATCCCAAGGCTTATGAGTCCCCAGGGTCCGAGGACCCGTTTCAACTTATGGTGCTCGACCTCAGGCTCCTGCATGATAAGCTGCAGCGGTTTTCGCGCAAATAAACCTTTCATAGTTCAATCCTTGCCGGATTGATAAGACATTGCTTTTTCATAGTTGATCTATAAGAAACCCGGTTTTGTATGTCAAGGAAATCTTGGCCAAAAAATATGTGGCGGTATCAATGAGGAGAAAGGGAATGTAATGTAACGGGCCATGTTTTTTAATTTGTAACGTCAGCCCTTCCCCTTGTTAAAAAGATGACGAGCAATGAGGCGTGTCGCCAATCCGATAAATAGCGCGAGAATAATAACCAAATAGTCACGCCGCCGAATGGCATTGATCTCTTGCACGCGCTCGGCCAGCAATTGTCCTTCTTCGCTTTCCATGGCATTTAAGGTGGCGCGTATTTCATCCATCGTCAGTTTCCCGTCGGCGAGGTGTTTATATACTTCTGTATCGAAGGTCATTCCCTTAGCAAAAAAACTAATGGTGTTCGATGCGGTAACGTACTGCTGTTGCCAAGTGAGATCTGCCATTTGCCGGTCAATCAGGAGCTGTATTTGGTTCAGTAGGAGCAGCTTGTTAAGTCGCGGACCATATCTCGGCTCTGCTTCAGCTAAAGCGCGTAAGTCTGACATTGCCGAGGGGAGTTTTTGCAACGCAGTAGCATAGGGCTGTAGAAACTCATCGCGTTTGGTTAAAAGATAGCCGCGCATACCGGTTTCAGCATTGACCATCGAGATGACAACTTCGTTCAAGCCCCTAACCATCTGAAAGTGACGCTGAATATCGGCTTGAATATTGGCACGCTGATGATTGCCGAAAAGGGCTAAAGCAGCGGAGATTGTGATTGCCAGCAGCGGAAGCATTACCAGTATCTTTCCCTGCACACGCAACGGAATACGCCGCCATAGGCGCGTCACTGGCCGAATGATATGCTTGCCCATGTTTATAATTGTTTGTATCATTGCTTCGCCTGACCTGCTCTCGATATGTCTACCACATGTTTCCGGGGCCAGTCAAGGCGGTGAGGATTTCCCGAAAACTGGTCCACCTATAGAGTTAGTTTTTTGGGGAGGAAGGATCACCCTCACGCCACTCGAGCGCGAGGACGAGCATCGTTGCGAAAATGGTTAGAGTGACGACGATGCGCGTTGTGCCTGTCATTCTTTTGCCAATCGTGTGTTGCGTGTCTCGGGCATGAAAAAATAGAGAATGGCGAACGCTGCCGACGCTACCCCCGCGAGGAATAGGAAGCCGGCGCTAGAACCCACGCGGTGAACGATACTACCGGCGATGACCTGGCTCAGAGCCGCGCCGATACCGACAGCAGTGGTGATGGCTCCCAGCGTGAGATTGAATCGGCCGGTACCGCGCGTTAGATCGGCAATCACGAGTACGGACACAATGTTGAAGATGCCTGCCCCGACGCCGTCCAGGATCTGGATGACCACGAGCAACGCCGTATTGGACGTGAGGGTGTAGAGAACGCCACGAATTGGAAGTACGCCGAACGCGATCAGCAGAAGCGGCTTTCGACCCCATGTTCCGGCCTTTCGTCCCGACCAAGACGCGAGCAGCGTGATGACGAGCTGAGTCGTTACCACGCACGCCGACATGAAGAGCATCGAGCTTCGCCCCCGACCCTTGGACAACAATTCGCCAAGCAGCGGCAGCATCGCCGCGTTTGCAAAATGGAACATCACAGCGCAAACGAGGAAGATGACCAGTGGGTGATCCTTGAAGAGCACCCGGACGCTTTCCGCTTTGCCGAGATGGATCAGTTAATTAAATTTTTCAAAAAAGCAGGACTTAATAAAAAGCCCCTTTTCAGGGGCTTTTTAAGTTTATGGATTAATCCTTTTGTGTGTTGTAGTCAGTAAGTTGTATGGATCGGCAGGTATAGCAGCTCCCAGGTAAGTGAAATAATCAAGAAGTGCTGACCATGCATAATACTCCTGTATTCCGGCGGTTCCAGGATCTTTGTCCAGACGAGTGTCCAGCATGTTACTTGCACTTACAAGTGTTGTACCATCAGAGAGCTTTGGATGGACTGAAATTCCCAGCGCTGCTAATAAGCTCTGTATGCTCGGAGAGAGCAGCATATTAACGACATAAGAGTCAACTATTAATGGGTACAGTGTGGAATCCTTGGCTACTGCTGTAGTTGCTCCTGTACATTTATAGTCATTCCAGGCATACATGTTAACACTGCTTACTGCTCCGGCGCTTTCAGTATACTGAATCCCTGACAGATGGACAAAGTCATCAGTGTATAGACCAGTTAGCATTATCAAAGCATTGAATTTACACATCTGCCATATTTCATTGCCGGTAATGTAAACTTTAAGTAGCGGGTATCCCGGATATGAATTTCCTTGATCTGTTGCCGTAGTAATTCCAAGCGGAACCACTCGAAAGAGGTCAGCAAAGGTTACACTCTGATTCGCAATAAGGGGATCTCTGATTACACCTGTCGCGAAGGCGCCAATGGTGAAAGTAGACAAGGCAGTATCAGTACCTGCATAACGCAAGGAGTCCGCGAGCATGTTTCCCAGTCCATTCTCACCCGGCGAAGATGGTCCCGAGAGTGGGAAAGCACCCATCGTTGCTTCAACATCAGCTATCTTTATTCCAAGGGGTGATAATATGATATTTATCTGAGTGTTCATGGCAGTTACCATGTCATTAATTACACTGTCACCAAGAATTGAATCATCTATGGGATGGTTTGTCAGAACAAGTCCCGTTACTCCATTTTCTGTAACATTAAAGTCAAGCTGAGCCAGATTTGTAGTGTATGCTCCTGAACAGAATATATGTGTTATGTTTGTCGGAGTGGCTGTGTTGGGAATGTCTATGATTTCAGGTGTCATTATATGCACATGGCCCGAAGCGATGATATCAATTCCTGTAATGTTTTGAGCCAGAGTTACATCATCCCCGGCCGGAACTGTTCCCGGAATTATACCTGAGTGCGAAAGGGCTATAACCACATTAACCTTCTGATTATTGCGAAGATCATCAACAATCCCTTGCACGTATGCCTTATCTGCTCCGGCATAATCATATCTAAATGTTACGGGAGGTGCATTAGGTGAATCGTTAGCAGCATCTTCACCCATCAGTCCAATAAATCCAATTTTAAAGCCGCTAGGGAGAGTTTTTACAAAAGTTGTAATAATTGAACCATTTGCCTTTAGAGTTTCAAGTCCGTCATCCGCTGTGCCGGTCGCCCCGTCAAAAACTGTATTGGACGCAATAATAGGAATATTAAATCCTAAAACAGTTTTAGATTTATTGATCATAGTGGCAAGTTTAGCAGGACCGTAATCGAACTCATGGTTGCCCAGTGTTATCAGATCGTAATCCATCGCCTGGATAAATTTTAAGGAAGCAGGGCCTGTATCCCAGAGGAAGTCATAAACCGTACCCATGGTGTAATCCCCTGAATCAACAAGGATTACCGCTGATCCGCTATCGTTTTTTGCGGTCCTGATCTCTTTAATCTTAGCCGCTAACCTGGCGAAGCCACCGGTGATGACAGTGCCATTACCGGTTATCATTGGTGTGTATGATAGAAACGGGCCGACTCCCGAGGCATGGGAATGCATGTCTGTTGTCTGCAGCAGCGTTACCGGATAGCTAGAAGATATCTGACCACCGCCACCGCCACCAGCGCATGCGATTAGAAACAATGCCATGAAAGATATTAATAAAATACCCACTATAAATTTAATGCTTTTCATCTGCCCCTCCTTTTCGCGTTTATTAGATTCTTTGTTTAATAAACAAACTCCTATTTTAGTATGGGGTATACTAAGCACGATCTTTTGTGTCAATGAAAGATTGACCACAAAATATGTGGTGTGGTGACAATGAAGGAGAAAGGGAATGTAGCGGGCTAGGTTTTTTAATTTGTAGCTTCAGCCCTTCCCGCTTGTGCCCTCTAGGGTATGTACCCGGGATTAAAATTCGCCATGACTGCCTGACGCGTTTTGTTGATAAGTTCTAGAACGGTATCGGTGGTATAGCCGCTGGTATCGATGGGGTCCCCGATCACAACCTGAATCTTTCCCGGCTTCACGACGAGGCTTCCCTTGGGCATGACGCGCCGGCTTCCATTGACGGTAACTGGCAGAATGGATATCTTCCGCGTGATGGCTGTTATGAATCCACCCTTTTTGAATTCGTGAATCTGCCCGTCGGGCGATCTGGTCCCTTCGGCAAACACCATTACGCCCGCGCCCTTGGGCAACCGATCGATGCCCTTGTTGATGCTCTCGATTGCTCTGGTCGTATTGGAGCGGTCGATGAAGATGTTCCGTGAAGCGTACAACGCGTATCCGAAAATCGGGATTTTGAGAACTTCCTTTTTGATGAACCAGCGGAATTGAATGCCCAGCGAGGTAACCAGCGCGAGGATGTCGAAAAGCGACTGGTGGTTGGAAATAATGATATACGATGTCCCCTTTATAAGCTTTGCCTTGTTTTTTATTTCCGTGCGGACAAAGGACACGGCAAGCATGGTGTATGCCCAGAGCTTCGAAATGGAGAACGCGAGATTGCCGGTTCGGCTTAACAGGCCCGCAACCATGACGGGAATACCCAGGATAATGGTCGCAATTGCCGCCCACAAACCAAGCCACGCAACGCGGATTGCTTTAAATAGTGATTTCATAGCCTAGCTTCCTTTTATTCGAGGTCTCTGCGGGAAGCTATCGAGGTCTGGCGGGACGGCCGTAGGTTACTCCCGCAATGGGTTCCTCCAAGATAGCCTGTTGCAGTTCGTTCAAGGTATCCTGACACAGAAGCATCACTTTGCGCTTCTGGTTAAGGGAAATGGACAGCGACTTTACGTTAGTGTTTTCACGCGAAAGTGCCAGAATCCGGGTTTTGATCTTGCTGAACCGGACATAGTTTGATACAGCCGTCGCCAGATCAGCATTCTGCCTTAATTTCGGAAGCGCAGTCAGTTCATCCAGATTTTTACGAATCTGCTTGTCTTCCTTGGACATCAGGGCTTCCAATTCATCCATCTTCTGATCGCCTTCCTCCGCAATATGCGGTGGGATCAACGTCTGAAGACACAGGTCGCTGATCTCAGCTCCGTAAGCAAGGAGCATCACCTGTTTTTCCTCCGGAGAACCGGTATTTGATGCAGTCAGGCGGGATAGCGCGTCGTTCATTTCACTGAGTGCAGCCGCGGCCGGTCCAAACGCCAGACTATACGCCTTGATGTTGGTATTCTTGACTGCCAGATCTAGCAAATCGTTATCGATGCGCTGGAACTTGGCGAAAAGTTCAGAGAATTGGTTAAATAACTCCTTCTCGCCCTGGGTGCCGCCGGTTTTCAGGAGTTCGCCCAACTCCCGACGTGCCTGTTCGACTTCCGTCGTAGCTGTTCGGGCCTGACCCGCAAATGTTTGGGAATCCCGGTCGGTGATGGCGAGGACTGCGCTCTTTTCCGCTTCTGAGGCCGAGGCCAGGGCTAATTGCATCCGACTTACTAAGTCCACTCGGCTCGCCTTGAAGGCCAGTTGCTCAGCGGGATTCTGTTTTTGGTAGAAATGAAATACGACCAGGAATAACAAGATCAGTATTACTACTCCAGCAGCCATCCAAATCGCGTTTTCTCTATTGGGCTTGATCATTAGAAATTCCTATTGGAGACTACTTTGATTGATAATAACTTTCTCTATTAATGCAAAATTATACTAAGAACGATCTTGTGTGTCAATGCAATATTGGCCACAAAATATGGGGTGCGGTGCCGATATTTGTTGTCGGGCGTGAATCGTTTTTATTTGTGAAACTCCAATTCTAATGAAACTCAGATATCACAAACGCAGTGCAGTAATATCTGTCAGTTGAATTATCCCACGTGCGAAGCTAAGTGGGACTATATTGTAATGAGACCCAAGTTTCAGAAACAGAGTGCATAACCTAAAGGTCACACATGTTGAAACTTGCAGGTCGAATTATCCCGCGAAGCAGAGGATTGGGTTTCATACCCGTAATGACCTGGAGCGGTTCTTATGCCATTTCTAAATCAAAGATGATATCGAGGCGGCAAGGAGGAGACGAGGATGCGTATTATAATATATACATACATTGAGGAAGCCGACGACGCTAACAAAGATAGCGCTTTGATCGGTTGCGAATTACCGTCAGGGGAGCGCTTAATAAAATAAAATTTACTTTGCCGAGAATTGGTATTACAGTATGGTTCTTCGTCCGTTGTACCTTTCCTTATCGTAATACTTTTCTACGTCTACCAAGTTTAATTTATTGATAATTTCTTTCAGGGGAATACCGGTAATTTCTCCGCGCACCAAGCTGACCATGCGTCCGAAATCTTCATTGATAATCATGTCCACAGCGGCAATGCCAAACCATCTGGCCATCAGGCGATCGCGTGCGGAAGGTGATCCGCCGCGCTGGAGATAACTCAGGATTATATGGCGTGATTCAAACCCTGTTTTCTTTTGAATTTCAGTGGCGACGTAACTGGCAATTCCGCCTATCGACTCATGCCCGAAATCGTCAACGTGACTATCTTTGCGGAATTCCGGCCCTCCCGCGGGCTTAGCCGCTTCGGCAACCACAATGATGGAATAATTGATTTCACGGCCATGCCGCTGCCGCAAAAGTTCACATACACGTTCCATGTCAAAAGGATATTCCGGTATCAGAATAATATACGCCCCGCTGCATTCGCCACCATGAAGAGCAAGCCAACCGGCATGGCGTCCCATTGTTTCCACAACAAAAATACGGTCATGGGAACCGGCGGTTGTTCTCAATCGGTCGATTTCTTCCATAATGACGTTAACCGCCGTGTCAAAACCGAGCGAATATTCAGTTCCCATGAGATCATGGTCGATTGTCTTGGGGATACCCACTGTTTTGATACCCAGTTTATGTAATTTATAGGCTACACCGAGGGTATCTTCGCCACCAATGACAACAAGCGCATTAATTCCTAGCTTTTTGATGTTATCGATTACCTTTGCCGAACGGTCATTTTGGGAATTAAACGGATTTGTCCGCGATGTTCCCAGGTTTGTTCCTCCGTAACGATCCCATGTCCGGACGATCTCTTCGTCTAAATGTTTGATGTACCTCTCGCAGCTTTTCGGATCATCGGGATCAACCTCGGTGATGCCCTTCCAGCCCTGGGTAATGCCAAGAACTTCAAATGAAATAGAACGGTTTAACACAATTTTTGGATCAAGCGCACTTTTTGTTACCCACTTGACTGCGCCATTGAGTCCCGGGCAGTCTCCTCCGCCTGTTAATATGGCTATTTTCATTTTCATAATTTTCCCCCTCCCTGCGTTCTGGGAATTTCTTAAATGCGTTGAACTAAAAAAATCCTTTCCTCTGTTTTCTATTAATCCGGGCTTTGCTGCGGTTGATATTTAAAAATTTTTTTTACTTCCCTCTGCCTTCTTGTAGAGAAGGGATGAAATTCATTTTAGAAAAGGGCGAGAATAGCTCGGAGCTTGATATTGAGCTGATAATAATTTTTATGACTATCCCTGTGATTTTTATTTAGCATGGATGTGACTGATTATCAATAGATCTTATTCCAATTCTCAATCAAAGCGCTATCTTTGTTGGCAGAGCCTGCCTGGCGTATGCCGGGTCGCCTTAACCTAGCTGCCTCGATATCATCTCTGATTTAGAAATGATATTATATACAAGTTTTGAAGGTGCCGCAGATGCAGGGACGCGGATTGCCTTCCTCATAGATATCAAAACGTTTAATGCCGGAGGCAAGAGCGCTTTTTAAAATTACATTATTTTCATAATAGAGAGGCCCTTTAAAAGCGATATCCAGGCAAAAGGATTTTTCGCTGCCGTCCTGCAGGAGCCGCTCCGGAGATCCTGCCAGTACTAGCAAAGGCTGGGCAAAATCACGTTTGAATCCCAAAAGCCTTGCATAGGGACGTAAATAATGGATAGGATTGCCATCGCCTGATATACCGGCAAAACTATAGCCGATATTTCCGGGCAAGAACCAACGGGCAACCTCAGGGGCATTAGGGATAGATTCAAACTGCAGTGGCGTGTATGCTGAATCGGGCGAACCGAATTTACCACGGTAATAAAATGTTAGTGTATTCTCCCAAACCTTTTCCGCGGCAATTTTTACGAATGATTTAATTTCTATTTCCAGTCCTTTTTCCACAATTCGATGATGGGCAAGTTCACAGTAAACATCAAGTTTCTCATCAAGACCGATATGCCGATGTTGGACTATCTGCATCTGGCTGTTCAATACTACAAACAGTGATAAAGGAGCTTCTTTGCGGGCGAGCATTACCTGAACAAGGGGATAAATATAGGTGAGCGGGTAAATAAGCGGAAGTCTATCGGAGCTTTTTATCTGACATACTTTGTTAAATCTGGCCAATTGCTCCTTATCGGGAACTATACCGTCTCGCGATGCCGTAATTATGGGTAAATATTTTTGGGCATCGAATTTAGATCTTCGTCCCAAAAGCGCCCTAAAAGCGGTAACGAACATAGAAGGTTTTTTATGGAAAGTTAGATCAATGGATGCCGGCAAAGTTTCTCCTCCTCGATATTTCATCCTGATTTCTTTTAATATGATGATTAATATAGAGAAAAGATAACCGGAGTCAAGTAGAAATGACTACAGGCAGTATGGCAATTTATGCCAATTATAAATCAAAGCGCTATTTTTGTTGGCAGCGTCGTCGGTTTTTCAAATTCCATATTTTTTGCCGCTCGCTTCATTTCTGCCGAACACTTTAAATTATCGTATATGACGCTTGGCACGACGGCTGCCATTATCCACCTATTTAATTATCATTGCTCAATTGGTCTTTATGTAGTAATTGATCCATAAGATTATGGCGTCTTTATTCAAGTGATAAAAAATGGGTGTATCAATACCTGATTACGAGGTAAAAGAAATGAAAACCAAATATTGTTCAAAAGCAATAATATGGCTGCTTGTGTTGTCTCTGGTGTTACCGATGTCGCTTAAAGCGCAGGAACCGGAAGAGAACGCGGTCACACAGCCGCCGCGGACTTATTCACAGGAAGAACTCGACAGGTTTCTTGCGCCACTGGCCTTGTATCCGGATACACTGCTTTCACAGGTTCTTATGGCATCAACCTATCCTCTGGAAGTGGTCGCAGCAGACCGCTGGCTTAAAAAGAATCAAAGTCTGACAGGGGATTCGCTGGATACGGCTCTTCAGGAAAAGTCCTGGGACGTAAGTGTAAAATCATTATGCCACTTTCCCAGGGTGCTTGCCATGATGAGTGACAAACTTGATCTGACAAATGATCTGGGGAATGCCTTTCTTGGTCAACAGGAGCAGGTGATGAATACAATCCAGAGTCTGCGCGCCAAAGCGCAAGCTCAGGGCAACCTTTCTTCCACAGATACGCAGAAGGTAACTTCCCAGGAAGGGGCAATAGCGATCGAACCTGCTACCCCCGAGGTTATCTATGTTCCTGTTTATGATCCATGCTGGGTTTATGGCCCCTGGTGGTATCCTGCATGTGCACCTCCGTGGTTTTGGTATCCGGGAGTCGTTGCCGGCGCCGGTTTCTTTTTCGGCCCGGGCATATTTATCGGCCCTCTGGATTTCTGGTGCGGTTTCCGCTGGAATCGGCATCAGATATTTGTCAATGTAAATAAAACATTTGCTGTCCACAGACCTTCAATTACCAGAATGCATGGCGGCACAGAGGTCTGGGCGCACAATCCTGTTCATCGCCGCGGCGTAGCCTATCATAATCCGGAAACTGCCCGTAGGTTCGGTCAGACGGAGCGTCCCGGTGTGGCGGCACGCCAGGCATTTAGAGGCTTTGCTCCTGAAAGCAGAGGGGCGGGCGTGGGTATTAGTCCGCCAGCACGGCCTGATACCGGCCGCCAGATGAGGCAGCCGCAAAGCAGACAAGTTGTACAGCCTCAGAAAGGCAATGCCTTTGAAAGTTTCGGAGCAAGTGGCAGAGAAGTGATTCAGCATAGTGAACGCGGCCATAGCAGCATTGGCGGCGGCGGAAGAAGTAGCGCTGGATCTCATGGTGGAGGCGGAGGCGGCGGATCTCATGGCGGCGGCGGAAAGAGATGAACAATAGGTGCAAGATTGAACAGCTACAAATGGAGGAATGGTGATGAGGTTATTTGTGCAGGGAAGAAAAAGTAGTTTAATCAAAACGATCTATTATTGCATCATTATTACGGCCATGTTTATTTTTATCCTCGGCAGCACCAGCCATGCGGCCAAAATGACCCAGCGGACATTTGCTTCGCCGGATAAAGCATTCAGTATGCTGATTGCGGCTGTTAAGAGCGGCGATGCCAGGCAATTAGCCGCCATATTCGGCCCCCAAGGTAAAGATATCTTCCCGGCTGACGAGGAGGCAAATGCCAGGGCACGGGAAAGATTTACCAGGGCTTATGATGAAAAGCACAGGCTGGAGAATATAGGAACAAATAAGATAGTTTTGCACGTGGGTGATAATGACTGGCCCTGGCCTGTTCCGGTTGTTAAAACGGGTAACCGCTGGCATTTTGATACAGAGGCAGGAATAAAAGAGATCATTGCCCGTAGAATTGGTAAGAATGAAATTTCAACCGTCCAGGTTTGCCTTGCCTATGTGGATTCACAATTAGAATATGCCCGAGAGCACCGTGTTGATGGCATGGGTGAATATGCGCAACAGTTGGCCAGCGACCCGGGCAAGAAAAACGGCCTTTGCTGGAATTCAAAAGATGGAGAAAAACCAAGCCTGCTCGGGCCTCTGGTAGCCGGCGCTTGTAAGACAGAAATGAAGTCAATGATGCGGCCGGAAATGGAACTTTCTCCTTACCATGGCTATTATTACAATATACTCAAAAGCCAGGGTAAAGACGCGCCGGGTGGAGCTTACGATTATGTTGTGGATGGGAAAATGATTGGCGGATTTGCTTTGGTTGCCTATCCGGCTGTGTATGGCTCTTCAGGGATAACAACATTTATAGTGAGTAAGGACGGAATCGTTTATCAGAAAGATCTGGGTAAAGATACAGAAAAGATTGCCGAATCGATGGACAGCTATAATCCTGACCCCACCTGGAAAAAAGTGGATTGATGTGTCCTGACCAATATTTGACTTTACAAACACTGTCCAAGTAAGTCTCGTCACTTTTAACGAGTTCACTTACTAGTCCTCAACCCATATGAGCTAACAAAAGTGAATAATATCGTTTGAAATCTTCGATATGCCAAGAAAATAGACCTGACCCCATTCATCAGAGCGGTCGCCCGGATTAACTTACGCCATCCAGTATCTCTCGTACTTTCTGAAGCAACTTATTTATTTGAAAAGGTTTCCCAATGTATCCCGCTGCGCCCGTCTCCAGGATCTTCTTCACTTGGCCATTCATTGAGTAACCGCTGGCGATGAGAACTTTTGCGAGCGGACTGTTTTCCCGTATCCATTGCAGACATTTATGTCCGCCCATGCCGGGCATTCCCAGATCAAGGATAACCAGCGCGATTTTTTCCTCGGTTCGACCTAGTACTTCAATAGCTTCTTCCCCGCTGGCGCCGGTAAAGACCCGGTACCCGAACCGTCTCAGAATGGCCGATGCGAACGTTCTGATGGCTTCTTCATCGTCCACGAGCAGGATGGTCTCTGTTCCACCCCTGGGCAGATCGCCTTCGGTCTTTTTCTCTTCGGGCACCGCCTGACGTTCAGCAACCGGCAGATAGAGTTTGAAGGTCGTTCCCTGACCTACCTCGCTGTAGCAGGAGATGTAGCCTCCGTAGCTCTTTACGATACCGTATACGGAGGCAAGCCCCAGACCCGTTCCTTTGCCGAATTCCTTCGTGGTAAAAAACGGCTCGAAGATGTGCTCTACTATATCCTTATCCATCCCCTCTCCCGTATCGGAGACGGACAGGAGAACATACTCCCCGGCACGTGCACCAACATGGCTATCCAGATAATCATCGGTAAGCGTGACGTTTTCGGTTTCTATCACCAGTGTCCCTCCATCCGGCATAGCATCGGCGGCGTTGGTTCCGAGGTTCAGCAGAACCTGTTCGATTTGTACCGGGTCGGCGTTAACAGATGCCAACTCTCTTTCGAGATGGAGATTGATATCGATCATCTTCGGCAACGTTCTTTCGAGGATTTTTCTGAGGCTGATGATCTCCTTGTTGAGGTCAAGAACGACGGTTTTGGATTCGGCCTTACGGCTGAATGGGTGAAGCAGCCGGACGAGTTGCGCGGCATGTTCACCCGCTTTTTTTATCTCCCCGAGTTGCGCATAATCCGGATCGGTCTCGCTTTTTTCCAACATCAACAATTGGGTATAACCGTTGATCACATGCAATATATTATTGAAATCATGTGCTATACCTCCGGCAAGAATACCTATCGCCTCCATTTTTTGGGCCCGCTGGAGTTGTCGTTCGGTTGCTTTCAACGCCGTGATATCCCGGGTTACCGACAGAACGTGGGGGGCGCCGTGGTAATCAAAAAGACTGGCGGACATGAGCCCCGTCTTAACGATACCGCCTTTGGCCACGAGGCGGACCTCCATATTGTTCACGACGCCCTTGGCTTTCAGTTCTTGAACCAATGTTTGTTTGTCCTCGGGGTCGTTCCAAATCTTCAAATCCTCAATGGTGCGCCCGATCACCGCATCCCTGTCATACCCGAACATCGTCGTGAATCCGTCATTGATATCTACATACCTGTCGTCGGCAAGCCCGCTGATGGCAATCGAATCGGGGCTCGTACGAAAAGCGGCCCGAAATCGCTCCTCGCTTCGCCGGAGGCTTTTACTCATCTCCAGCTCTTTGGACAGGGCCCTTTGAAGGCCGCTGAGCATCATCGCCGTCGTCAGGGTGACGAACGTGTTCAGGATGATGAAATTCAGCGATATTACCAGCCACCGCTCGATGGCGTTCGTCGGATCGACGATCCACTTCGGCTGGCCGAAGGCGATGAACAGGGCAACGGCCGACAGGGCAACGAAATTCATCACTAGGGCAAAAAACGACGCCCTCAGTCCAATGAGGGCCCCCACCATGACCGATGCGCCAAAAAGCCAGACGTAGCCGGCTCCCACACTTCCCAGCATGAACAGGAGTCCAACACCCAACAGATAGAGTACTAGACAGCCGAACCAGGCGCGGATATTCAACGGGATGCGACGACCAAAAAGGATGGCGACCGCCATGGAGTAGACAAACATATCCAGGATGATGACGTTCCACCGCCCCTCGACATAGGCGAGAAGGAGGGATGGAATCAAAGCCACGGGTCCCAGAACGGCGCCGATGAAGCAGGTGACAAACAATATCCGCTCGCGCCAGAGGGTCAGCATGTCGCTGCTCCACACATAGGAAGGCAGAAAACGCTTTTCCAGGGCGGAGAACCAACGGAGGAATATTCTGCCGGAATCCGTGAAGAATCTGTCAAATCGTCTTTGGCGCATATACTCCTAAAAGCCGTTTGATAAGAACTTCCTCTTTCACCGTGCGAGTATATGAAGAAGAATATTGTATGTCAATGAAATATAGACCGCAAAATGAGGGGTGTGGTGTCGATGTTTATCCTCGGGCGTGAATTCGGTAGCGAGCGCATTTTCCATAGCTTGCTGTGGAGTAAACGAGCGAATACTGAATAATATTGTTCCTTAAGAATAGAAGATTCTCTGCGGCTTGCCGCGGAGAGCTTCAATTGTGTCTATTACGGATTGAAATCCTGCATATTCGTGAAGGTTGGCGTCTTGTTGCTTTCAGGAAGAAGTTAATGACCATTTATTTCTCTCTGGATTCCCCAGGCATACCCAGGCACGAGTGACCTTCAGGTTATGCCCATGCATTCGCCGGGGTTGCCTGCCGGGCTGCGCTGCCGGGCGGATGACTATGTGAGGTCAAAATAACGAATGACAAAACTAACCCATCTCCAGCAGAATCTTGTTTAACTCCTTTAGCTCGTCACGCAGTTCGGCGGCTCTTTCGAATTCCATATTTTTTGCCGCCTGTTTCATTTCCTTCGTAAGTTTGGCAATCAACGCCGGCAAATCCTCCTCTGCAGCAGGAGCAATCTTGCTCTTCGGCGCTGTCGGCACGGTCATATAGTCAGCTTCATAAATTGAGCTTAAAACATTGCTGATCGACTTTTTAATTGATTCCGGTGTTATATCATTCTCTTCATTGTATTTACGCTGAATAATCCGGCGCCTTTTTGTTTCATCAAGACAGGCCTGAATGGACTTGGTGATTTTATCCGCATACATAATAACTTTTCCTGCGATATTACGCGCGGCGCGTCCGCTGGTCTGAATAAGTGACCGCTCCGAGCGCAAAAATCCTTCCTTGTCGGCATCAAGAATTGCTACCAGCGATACTTCGGGAATGTCCAATCCCTCACGCAACAGGTTCACTCCAATAAGGACATCGAATTCTCCCAAACGCAAGTCTCGGATGATTTCCACCCTCTCCAATGTATGTATATCGGAATGAAGATAGCGCACTCTAATATCCAAGCCTGCATAGTAATCAGTTAAATTTTCCGCCATTCTTTTGGTTAGCGTCGTTACCAGCACACGTTCATTCTTTTTAATTCTCAGTCTGATTTCTTCCAGCAAATCGTCAACCTGATGTTTTGCCGGTTTTACTTCAATTTCCGGATCCATTAATCCCGTCGGACGGATGATTTGCTCCACTCTTTTACCATGCGTTTTTTGCAATTCATAAGCAGCTGGGGTTGCTGAAATATATAGTCTTTGATTGGCCAATGCCTCATACTCGTCAAAACGCAAGGGGCGGTTATCCAGCGCGGAAGGCAGGCGAAAACCATATTTAACCAGAGTTTCTTTACGTGATCTATCGCCCCTAGACATTCCTGCTAACTGCGGCAATGTGGCATGACTCTCATCAATAATGATCAGGGCGTCTTGCGGCAGATATTCCATTAATGTCGGCGGCGGCTCGCCGGGTTTACGACCTGTTAAATGGCGCGAATAGTTTTCGATACCTTGGCAGTAGCCCATTTCTTCCATCATCTCCAAATCGAAATTGGTGCGCTGCTCGAGACGCTGCATTTCCAGCAATTTATTTTGTGATTTGAGTTCGGCCAGCGTCTGCGCCAGTTCCGCGCGAATATCAACAGTCGCCCTTTTCAGATTATCACGAGTTGTAACATAGTGGCTGCCTGGATAAATTGCCGTTTTGTTAACGGCTCCTAATTTCTTGCCGCGCAATGGATCAATAAGTGTCATTGATTCTATCGTGTCACCGAAAAATTCCACCCGCAGCGCCTGCTCGTTTTCATAAGGAGGAAATATTTCCACTACGTCACCGCGCACGCGAAAAGTGCCGCGATGGAAATCAATGTCATTGCGCTCATACTGAATTTCCACCAGCCGCTTTAAAACTTCTTCGCGTGGAAATTCCATACCCGCTTCCAACTGCACAAGCATTCCCAAATAAGCTTCGGGGGAACCCAAACCGTAAATGCAGGATACGCTGGCCACAATAATTACATCACGCCGGGTCAAAAGCGAATGTGTTGCCGAGTGACGCAGCTTGTCGATCTCCTCATTAATGGCTGAATCTTTTTCAATGTATGTATCCGTTGTGGGCAAATATGCTTCCGGCTGGTAGTAATCGTAATAGCTGACAAAATATTCCACAGCATTTTCCGGAAAAAGGCCTTTGAATTCCTCATACAATTGCGCGGCCAGAGTTTTATTATGCGCAATAATCAACGCCGGTCTTTGCACGGAGCAAATAACATTGGCAATCGTAAAAGTTTTACCCGAACCGGTCACACCCAAAAGAACCTGATGTTCTTTTCCCTTTTCCAAACCTTTTACTAAATTTGAAATTGCCTGCGGCTGGTCTCCTGCCGGGACAAAATCAGTTATCATTGAAAATTTTTCCATACTGTCGCCTTTAGCTGTCAGTTTTCAATCTTATAAGAATAACACCGGCTCCCGCAATATCGCCTCCCTCGCCCGATAAGCACAAGCGGCGGCTTGAGGATGCGTGTCTTTAAGGGCGGTTATTTGTCTTAGATTATCCGCCGTGCGCAAAATCAGTGTGGCCATATCTCCTTCAGTGATGCCCGTCGCCTTTATCACATTTTCCCAACTGCGTCCCTGCGCCCAGTAATACATGGCCACTCCTGCCGCCGGATATAGCTTTGCCGTTATGAACGAGGCTGCCTGCAAACGGCGTGAGAGCGGCCGGATTACCAGCATTACCTTCCTTAAAGCGTGAATAAGTTTTGGCGGCAGGTCTTTTGCAGTCAGCCTGATTTCAGCATCACGGTCATAGGCAAAAAAAGCGACAATAGCCGCCAGAATTTTTTCGTCTTCTTCGGGAAAAGCCCCCTCGCGCAAACATTGCGCTATAAGCAGAGGATGATCGAGCCGTAATCGCGCCGCCCAATGGCCATCGTCGGTTAGTTGACTTGATTCATTTATAAAGCCTTCATCTTGTAAAAATTTCATATGGCGGTAAAAATCTTCCCAAAGCGACTTAGCCGCTGAAAAAGATGCTTGCCGGTCTCGTTTACTTTGCTGATAAGCTGCCAGAGATCTCTCAAAAATACCGCGAATATCGGAAGGTGTCTGGGATAACAGTAAATTTAACACCATCGCAAAATCATTTTTCAACTGGCTTAAAATGTCTTCCGGCATACTGAACAGCAAACGGCAGATATGCCTTAAATCCATAAATTTACCGCTTATGGGCAGCATAAAACCGATATTGTCCTGACCCCGACGCCCCGCTCTTCCTGCCATTTGCCGGAATTCAGTTGCCGAAAGAGGATGAAAATCATGACCATCGAACAAATCAGAATTGAAAAGAACTATCGTGCGCGCCGGAAAATTTACTCCGGCAGCTATCGTGGTAGTCGCGAAGATCACTCGCAGATGTCCTTTATTCATCATTTCTTCAACCAGCAGTTTCCAGGCTGGCAATTGCCCGCCGTGATGAGCGGCAATACCAAATGACTGGAGAGTCTTTAATTGCCTATGATTTTGTAATGCAGGGAAACGTTCCAGCATTTTCCGCAGTGAATCGCTGAATTCTGCAGTATGCGACATAGGTGGGATTACCGCGCGCGCTGTTAACGCGGCATCGCATTCCGCTCGCGATTTCAAAAAAAAGATAGCCGGTAAAAGGTCGAATCGCTCCAATATTCTGATAATGCCCCCATAATCGGGCATTCGCTTTCGGGTAAAACCGCCGGTATTATTTTTTTTCATAAATTCTGTAACCGGTAATGAAATCTTTTTCCCTTCCAAAAAAGGCAATAGTCTGCCGGAAGGATGCAAAAAAAGAGGATATAAAGGAACGGGGCGTTTTTCTTCCTTAATGACCACGCATTGTTTTCTACGGATAGTTTCGAGCCATTGCGCGATTTCCTCTCCATTGCCGATTGTTGCCGACAAAAGCAATAAATTTATCCGCACCGGAAGGTAAGTCATTACTTCTTCCCAAACGACGCCGCGGTCAACATCACCCAGAAAATGAGCCTCATCCAGGATGACCAAATCGCAATTTAAGTCATACCCATGATGCATGGCATCGTAAAGTTGATTGCGCAGTATTTCCGTAGTGCCGACAATAATCGGCGCTTCAGTATTCTCTTTGGTATCACCGGTGATGATACCCACATTTTCCTGGTCAAAATGAAGGGCGAATTCCACCCACTTGGAATTGGAAAGAGCCTTCAACGGTGAAGCATACCAGGCACGGCCTCCCTTTTTCAGCACGGATAAAATTGCTTCCCGGGCGATCCATGTTTTACCGGAACCAGTGGGCGCAATGACCAGACAATCTGTTTTTTTTATAGCTTCCAGCGCCTTTATCTGAAACTCATCGGGAATAAAAGGAGTTGGATGAGGCTTTCCTATTTGCGCCAGTACACTTTTTAAATCCGGAGATATTTCGGGTTTATAATATGCTGAGTATTCTTTTCTTTTGAATTTATTACTGCTAGCAGAAGAGCGTTTAGCCTTAAAGGGCCTTTTATTAAAAATAATCTTTCGTCGCATTATAAATATATTTTACCACAAACCGATTTAATGGTAAAGGAACCAGCTTGGGTTATGCAAAAAAAAGAAGAAATATTTTGGGGCTGGTATATCGTCGCGGGTGCTTTTTTGGTAATGGCAATCAATTACGGCACCCGCTATTGTTTTGGTGTTTTCGTCAAGCCAATATCGGATGAACATGGCTGGTCGCGTTCGGTAATTTCTCTGGCCGCGACAATCAACATGATGGTTTATTCTATAGGAGCCATTTTCGTCGGCCGCATGCTGGATCGAATCGCCCCCTCTGGATTATGACCATAGGCGCCATAATTGCCGCGGCGGGATATATTTTAACCGGTTTCATTGACACCCCTTTCAGTTTCTATCTTACCTACGGTCTGCTCGTCGGTTTGGGCGCGGCCGGAAGGGGCGTTGTTGTCTGCAGTTCGTCGGTCGGCAAATGGTTCATTAAAATGCGCGGCGTTGCTCTCGGCATTGCCACAATGGGAATAAGTTTCGGAACTATGACGCTTACACCTCTGACGGGTTATCTTGGTAAATATTTCAGCTGGAGAATAGGCCTGTTTGTTCTAGGAATCATAACATTCGTTGTCGGAATCGCCGTTTCTCAAACACTGATGCACAAAACCCAGCCCGAAGCATACGGTCTTCTTCCCGATGGAGATAAAATAGCTCTGCCTGTTCAATTATCAAATTTACCGGTAATCAATAGAGTTTCCTCGGCAGTTGTTTTTCGCGATACAAGATTTTGGACATTAGCCATATGCCATGGCCTGGTTATCATGGTCGTGATGTCTGTATTTGTTCATCAAGTAGCTTATGCGATGGATAACAATATTGAAAATATAACCGCGGCAACATCTCTTGCCGCAGTAAGTATGACCGGATTCTTTGGCCAGTTTTTCTTCGGCTGGTTGAGCGACCGTTTGCGTGACCCGAAATATGCTTATTTTCTGGGTATATTATTTCTGCTTACCGGCATGATTCTGCTTTTTTACGCTCACAGTGTCACTACACCCTCTATCTTTATGCTATTATCTATGCATTTGGTTACGGTTCTCTTGCCCCCATTTTGTCGATAATTGTCGCCGACCGTTTCGGCAGGCATGTTTTGGGATCGATTTATGGATTACTTACATTTTTTATCGGCATCGGAGGAAGCATAGGTCCTATTTTGGGTGGCATTATTTATGATAAACTTGGATCATACCAATATCTATGGGGAATTAACATTGCGATATTAGCAGGAATATCACTAATTATTCTGAACTTAAAAAAAGGCAACCAATTTAAGGCCGGTTCCAGCGATTAAATGTATTATTCGTTTTTTTAAAGCATTGAACGTTTCTTTCAACATTTATGTACGCTGCAAACCTCTTTATTAAGAGAGCCTTAAAGATAAAAAGTATATTTTTCATTTAAATATTAAATACTTAAAAAATATATTCGCCACTAATGGTTTTTGGCACGCTTATTTCATAATCATAATTAAAAGAAGATTTTTAAAGTAGGATACCAAGGAGGACTAGTGGTTATGAAAAAAATGATACAAACAACACTTTTAGCAGCTTTTGTAATTTTGACGACAGCATCTTTTAGCTATGCCCAATTCAGCGTTACCGGAAATAATGGTTTCCCTTTCTTCCATCTGGGCTGTTTAATTATCGGCGGACTGATTATTGTTTCACTAAAAAGAAAATATACCAGATTATACATGAGCGAAGCTATTGGGTCATTTGCCCTGTATACTGTTTTGGTCGCTCTTTTTACCGCACCAGTGGTAGACGCTTTGAAAACTTTAATTAATTAACCCTTCTCCTTCTAAGCTATAACCGTAAAAACCCCGTGCAATCTCTGGCGGGGTTTTTATTAATAAGACTCAAATTTCAGGAACACAGTGAACTGAAATTTGTTAGTCGAATTAATGAAACTCAAATATTACAAACGCAGTGCCGTAATATTTGTTAGTTGAAATATCCCGACGCATGCGGAGGATATCGCAGATATCCGTGGTATCCCGCAGAGCGAAGCGACGCGGGATTAGTGACATCATTTATAGTGATTTAAGTCATTCAGAATGTTTTTATGAATCAGCATCAACCAGTGTGGTCAAGCGCACAGATACGGATTGGGCTAGCTTTTGTAAAAGACTGGTTTCCATATCCGGCGTGTAACGATTATGGTAAGCATCACCATTATTCCAACTTCCTACAATTTCATCGCGAAATTTGAACGGCACTATCGCTAAAGACCTAACAAAATATTTGTTGTTTGAAGGCAATAATTTGTAAAAAGGCTGCAAATCTTTATTGGCCAGAACCGGTTTCAAGTCGGCAGGAAGAATCTCTCGAAACAACTCCGGCGTTATTACATTAAGCCTATTTTTTAAAATATCTGAAGATTTTATTGACGTAACAATGGGCGCGGCACTTTCCGTATTCAATAAAGTAAGCCAGACAAAAGGAACTCCAAATTCCTTTTCGATTCCCGCAAACAGAGTTTCAAACAGCCCCATGACATCTTTTGCACCGTTGAGGCTTGCTTCAATTTTATCGAAGCGAGCGGCAATTTCTTCATTGATCCGTTGAACATCTTCCTTTTTATCCATTTCTGTCACCTTTCCCACTGCGCGTAAATTACTGCATGATCGGACGGCTTTTCGGCAAGCCTTGAGGCTAAATCGATAGTGCAGCTACTGGACTTCATGGCGAGTGATTTTGTCGCCAGAATGTGATCAACGCGCCAGCCCAGCTTCCGCCTTACGGAATCCTTTACTCGATAATCAAAAAAAGTATACTGGCCCGTTTCATCGGGGTGATATTTACGGAATACATCGACAAAACCCCATGCCTTAACTTCGTTATAAGCATTCCACACTTCAGGATTAAAACAAACATGCCCCAAAATTTTTTTCGGATCGTGCACATCTATATCTTCTGGGGCGACATTAAGATCGCCGCACCAAACTATGGCATTTTGCGGCTGAAAATGCTTCTCCAGATATTTTTTCAAACGCGCAAACCACGCCAGTTTGTACGCGTACTGTGGGCTTTCTATTTCTTGACCTTGTGGAACATAGGTGTTTATTATCGTCAGATCTTTGTATGTTGCAACAATTAAACGGTCAGGATCGGCAGGTTCAATATCAAAGCCAAAAACTACTTTTTGCGGTTTTTGCTTTGAGGCAATGGCTACACCACTATATTGTTTGTTGCCGCTGAATACTATTTGATACCCCAATGCTTCAAATTCTGCCGCGGGAAATTTAGCGTCGTCAACTTTTGTTTCCTGCATGCAAAAATAATCGGGATTATTTTTCTGCAACCAGGGCAAAACAATGTGCAAACGTGAGCGTATAGAATTTACATTATAACTGGCAATCTTCAAAATAGGCGTTGGCCTTTCTTTGTGCTGGCTTCAATGAACCTCACCGCCTCAATCAGCGGGGGATACGACCCAATTGATCCCGAATAGCTTCGCTTTCGGGATCAATTCAGCTTACAGATATTAATTCGCTACGCTTTTAATATCTGAGTTTCATTGATTCCACTTACGCTTCAAACTTCACTTCGCTTGTTTTCAGCGAGTGTCATTGATTTAATACCACGAGTGGAGATTGCGCTCAAGATTTTTTGCAACAATTAAAAAAATTGTGTATAAAAAGCGATGGAAAGAGCGGATGTAACTGTTATAGGAGCGGGTGTAATCGGTTTGGCTATAGCGGCCGAAATAGTTAAACCGGGCTTAAATGTATACATTTTGGAAAAAAATGTGAATCATGGCGGAGGAATCAGTTCCCGTAACAGTGAAGTAATACACGGAGGGATGTATTATCCCGAAACATCGCTCAAGGCAACACTTTGTGTTTCCGGGCGTCAAATGCTCTACGATCTTGCCGCAAGATTTAAAATCCCTCATAAAAAGATTGGCAAACTCATTGTAGCGGTGAAGCCTGATGAGATCGCCGATATTGAAAGGCTTCATTCTAATGGCCGTAAAAACGGCGTAACGTCACTATCAATTCTAAGCAAACAGCAGATTGCTAAAATGGAGCCGAATATTAAAGCTTATACAGCTCTTTACTCACCTGAATCCGGCATCATCAGCGCCCATGATTTAATGAATTACTATCTAGCTTGCGCGCTAAGCAAGAAGACGTCGATTGTTTATCACACAAAAGTTGTTCAGATAGAAAAGGAGGCCGGCGGTTACCGGCTTTTTACGCACAACGCAAAAGGCGAGAGCTTTGAATTCAATTCTGCCATTGTAATTAACGCCGCTGGACTGGAATCCGATACTATAGCTAATATGATAGGAGGCAACTACCATCTGTATTATTGCAAGGGCAATTATTGCGGCATATCAGGAGTTAAACAGGGAATTGTACAACGGTTAATTTATCCGGTACCGGACAAGAAACACATTGGTTTGGGCATCCATCTGACTATCGATTTAAATGGGAGATTAAAGCTTGGCCCTGATACCACTTATATTCCCCGCGTCGAAAATTATAATGTGGAAGCTGAAATAACTGACTGTTTCTATCAGAGCGCCAGAAAATTTCTGCCTTTCTTAAAGGAAGAAAATGTTCATCCCGATATGGCCGGTATCCGTCCTAAATTGCAGGGACCGGATGATGATTTTCGCGATTTTGTTATTAAAGAAGATTCTCCCGGCTTTATCAATCTTGTCGACATCGAATCACCGGGTTTAACCGCCTCACCCGCTATCGCCAGATATGTAAAAAATATTTTATTCCATTTCTAAGTCAAAGTGCTATCTTTGTTAGCAGCCTCGATATCCTCTTTGATTTAGAAATGGCATTAGATGGAAAAGCTAAATTACAACAATTATCAATTATAACAAATCAAATTCTTTTTGAATTTTTTGAAAACGATTTTGAGCAAAGTACATTCCCAAAGTAGGAGATAAGCGATTCAGCCACCATATTAACTTCCATAGCGAAGGCACAACAATTATCGCTTTATTTTTCGCAATCGCGTTTAACACCTTTTTGGCAAATATATCCGGGGACATTGGCTTAAATTTTTCCCACATATCACGCAGTTTTTCGTTAGGAATCTTCATTAATATTTTGCCGTACTTCCCTCCCTGCAAAATAGGCGTACGAATTACACCGGGGCACAGTACGCTGACGCGTATTCCCATCTGGGCAGCTTCCACCCGCAGTGATTTCGAAAGTCCTACTACGGCATGCTTGGTTGCCCCGTAAGCTACACCTAGCGGGTTAGGCATAAGTCCTGCTATTGAAGCAGTATTGATTATGTGTCCAAAACCCTGTTCAATCATGATAAAGTATGCCGCCTGGATTCCATTGACAACGCCGCGGAAATTGATATCGATAATTTTATTCCAGTCTTCAATGCTGTAATGGTTGGCCATGCAGCCGATAGCTATTCCTGCGTTATTAAAAATATAATCCAGTCTTCCACTACTTTCGGCGGTTTCGCGGACCAGCCGTTCCATTGATGGAAAATCAGTCACATCTACTTTTAGCGCTTTTGCCCTGCCGCCGGAAGTTTGAATCTGTGCGGCGACATCTTGCGCCTTTTCTATCTGAAGATCAGCCAACACAACTTCACAGCCACGCCTGGCCAATTCTTCAGCGAGAGCTTTACCAATGCCCGATGCCCCGCCGGTAACAATCGCCGTGGCATCATTAAAAATACGAATCGCTTTCTTTGATTCCATAATCGTTCCCTAAAAACATTAATGACTATATATGTGCTTAAATTGCGGCAAAGACAATTAATTATTTTCGCTGCAGTTTGAAAATGAATTTCATGAATGCAATAATCTCGTTGACATAGACATGACCATGCCTTATAACCACCGATAATCACGGGTATGAACTCTAAAGCAAGCTGCGATGTATTATACTCTCCGCTTCGCTGGATAATTCGACCTGCAAGTTTCAGCGGCAGTGACCTTCAGGTTATTAGGTTATAAGCTTCGTTTTCGGAATTGGAGTTTCACGAATAATAATTGCATAAAAAGCAGGAGATGACTTTATGAAAAAATTATACATCCTTTTTACGGTATTATCATTTTTTGCTTTTCTAATTTTAGGCTGTGGCGGAGCGGATTCCTCTAACATTAAAGTAGGCCTCATTGCCGAATTGACCGGTGATATCCCGGCAGTCGGGGCTTCCTGTAAAAACGCGGCTCAAATGGCCGTTGAGGAAATTAACGATGCGGGAGGCTTTCAGTTCGGCGAAAAAAAATATAAAGTTGATTTAATTATTGAAGATAACGCCGGCAAGGCCGATCAATCCGTCTCTGCCGCGCAGAAACTTATCACTCAGAAGAAAGTTGTGGCAATTGTGGGCCCTAACGCCAGCCGTTATGTCTTGCCCGCCACGGAAATTGCCGAATCAAGCAAAGTCGTCCTCATTACACCCTGGTCAACTGCGCCGAAAGCCACACTGGATTCCAAAACCGGCGCTTCGAAAAAATATGTCTTTCGTTCCTGTTTTATCGATCCCTTCCAGGGTCAGGTTTTAGCCAAGTTTACGCTGGAAAATCTTAAATTCGAGAAAGCCGCCGTGCTCTATGATGTGGCTTCGGAATATAACAAAGGCATTGCCGAAATTTTCAAAGAAGTTTTTGAGAAAAACGGAGGCAAAGTAGTCGCCTTTGAAACCTATACAACCAATGATAAAGACTTTTCCTCACAGTTGACAAAAATCAAGAGAGCCGCGCCCCAGATAATATTTCTCCCCAACTATTACAGCGAAGTGCCGCTGCAAATCCAGCAGGCCAAGCGTCTGGGCATAAATGTTCCTTTTATCGGCAGCGATTCCTGGGGCAGCGAAGAATTATTGAAACTCTGCGGTAACAACTGCAACGATTACTATTTCAGCACTCATTATGCCGCCGATGCCGCAACACCAGCCACCAAAAAGTTTATAGATAATTACAAGGCCAAATACGGCAGCACACCCGATGACGTGGCCGCCCTGACTTATGATTGCTTCGGCCTGCTCTGGCAGGCATTGAAAAGCGCGGGCAAAAACGACCGCCAGGCCGTTCGTAACGCCCTTGCTAAAATCCCGCAGTATGACGGCGTAACGGGAACTATGCAGTTTAAAGAAGGCTCCGGTGATCCGATTAAGAGCGCCGTCATTTTGAAAATAATTGATGGAAAGTTTACGTGGTTTGCTAACGCCAAACCATGACAGCATCTTATAAACCAGTACCCTTTTTTAAGTCCCCCTTTTCCAAAGGGGGATGACCTAAAGGTTACGCGTTAAGGGGGATTTTGGTAGTTTCATAAAATCCTCCCCGACCCTCCTTTATTAAGGAAGGAGTAATAAGGAGTTTTTATAATTTCGACTCTATGGTTTATATCTTTCAGCAAGCGCTTAATGCACTGCAACTGGGAAGTATCTATGCCTTGATTGCCCTGGGCTACACGATGGTCTATGGCATTTTGACCATGATTAACTTCGCTCACGGCGATCTATTTATGATCGGCGCTTTTTTTTGTTTTCTTATCGCCTTCTACCTTAAATTATCCTTTGTCCCCACGCTTCTTTTAACCATGACGGGAGTTGCCTTTCTGGGCGTCGTCATCGAACGCCTTGCCTACAAGCCTCTGCGCAATGCCCCCCGCGTATCGGCAATTATCACTGCCCTTGGTGTCGGGCTTTTTCTGGAAAACTTCACTCTGGCGCTCAATCCCTATCCTCAACATGTTCCCGCATTAATTACCGATAAAACATGGACAATCGGCAATGTTTCTATTTCCTCTCTGCAAATTATCATCATCGTTTTGTCGCTATTTTTAATGCTGCTTTTGGATTTTATTGTGCAGCGGACAAAGGCAGGCATGGCGATGCGCGCTATTTCCTGGGATAAATCTATTGTTCCCTTAATGGGCGTACCCGTAAACAAAATTATTTCTCTGACCTTCGCCATCGGGACTGGTTTGGGTGGTGCAGCTGGAATGATGTATGGACTCGCCTACCCGGTAATTGATCCTTACATGGGCATTATGATCGGTTGGAAGGCCTTTATCTCTGCTGTTATTGGTGGCATCGGCAATATTCGCGGCGCCATGATCGGCGGGTTTATTCTTGGCTCTGTGGAAATTATGGTCGCGGCATTTTTACCTTCAACATACCGTGATTTTGTCGCCTTTACTTTGCTTCTTATTTTGCTGATCTTCCGGCCTTACGGTATCCTGGGCAAACCTAATCCGCAAAAGGTGTAATCGTGTCGAAACTAAGTGCCGCATATCAAACACTGCTCAGTAAATACCATACTGTTATCGCATACAGATTTTTCTGGCCTTTTTTCCTTATCGCGGGCTTGCTTTTTTCTATCGCGGCATCAACTTTTGATATCCTTGATTTATATGTACAACTGATCTTGATTTACGTGGGAATCAACATCATTCTCACGGTCAGCCTTAATCTGATTAACGGCTACATGGGTGAATTTTCCATCGGCCATGCTGGTTTCATGGCAATCGGCGCTTACATCGCCTCGCTTTTGACAGTGAATGTTTTCCCTCAGACAGCAAACATTTTTCTTTTTCCGGCAGCCATACTCGCCGGTGGAATTGCCGCCGCTCTCATCGGCCTTCTTGTGGCCATACCATCTTTTAAGACCCGCGGTGATTATCTGGCCATTGTCACGCTGGCCTTCTGCATGATTGTGAAGTCCGTTCTGGAAAACATCGACGCCGTCGGCGGGCCGCGCGGTTTTCTGGGCATGGAAAAGCTCACCACTTTGCCGTGGGTGTTTTTTTGGACGGTATTATCTTTGTGGGTTATTCGTAATCTCGTTTATTCGAAATTTGGGCGCGGCGTCCTTTCTATCCGCGAGGACGAAATTGCCAGCGACCTCATGGGCGTGAACACTCGCCAGGTTAAAGTCATTGCTTTTGTTGTTTCCTCATTCTTCGCCGGAATTGCCGGAGGTTTATTCGCTCATACTCTCCAATATATAAATCCACGGATGTTCGACATTATTAAATCCACTGATATTTTAATCATGGTTTATTTGGGCGGCATCGCTTCCATTGCCGGTTCCATTTTAGGGGCTTTTATCTACACTATCTTGCTGGAGACATTGCGCCCGCTGGGTGTCTGGCGTATGGTCTTTATGCCGCTGATGCTTGTCCTTTTGATGATTTACCATCCCCGCGGTATCATGGGGCTGAGAGAAGCGCACCTGTTTGTACCTCTACGTGATTTACTTGCGGTGAAGTTTTGGAAACAAAAGAAAAAGGAGGCCGGCAATGCCTCTGCTGGAGATTAAAAATCTTACCCACCGTTTTGAGGGATTATGCGCTGTTTCTGATTTCAACTTTACAATAGCGTCGAACGAATTAGTCGGCATTATCGGGCCCAACGGCGCGGGAAAAACTACCGTGTTTAACTTGATAACCGGCGTCTACCGTGCCACGGAAGGCAGTATCTACTTTACCGGAAATGAACTTGTCGGCAGGACCCCGCATCAGATAACCAAACTGGGCATCGCCCGTACCTTCCAGAATATCCGCCTGTTTAAAGAGCTGACTGTGTTGGACAATGTGCGCATCGCGCGCTACGGACAGGCAATCTATAGTCCGATGGAAGCGCTCCTGCACATGGGGCGTTACAATGCTGAAGAAAAAAGAATCACTGATCACGCGATGGAATTGTTATCAATTTTCAGGCTGGATGACGCGGCCAATGAACGATCCAAAAACCTGCCCTACGGTTTGCAGCGCAAGCTGGAAATCGCGCGGGCGCTGGCGACAGACCCCCAACTGCTACTGCTCGATGAACCGGCCGCTGGAATGAATCCCAACGAAATTAAACAGCTCATGGAATTTATCGGTTGGATCAGAAAAACTTTTCGGGTAACTATTATACTTATCGAACATCAGATGCGGCTGGTGATGGGCATTTGTGAACGATTGGTGGTTCTCGATTTCGGCGCGACAATCGCGGAAGGCCTGCCCGTGCAAATTCAAAATAATGTGAAAGTAATGGAAGCCTATCTGGGCAAGGAAATGGTGAAATAATGCCAGGTGATTTGCTTCTTTCCGTGTGCAACCTAAATGTCACGTATGGCAGCATCGATGCCGTTAAGGGTGTTTCCTTTGATGTTGACCAGGGTGAGATCGTTACCCTCATCGGCGCAAATGGCGCGGGAAAATCTTCCATCCTCAGAGCCATATCGGGCATTATCCCTTACAAGGGAAGCATCATCTATAAGGGCGATGATTTGAAGCAGATTGCCGCCGATACAATTGTAGCCAGGGGAATTGCTCAGGTGCCGGAAGGCCGCGGCATATTCGGCAATCTGACCGTACTGGAAAACCTGAAATTAGCAACATGGCAGAGAAAGGACAAAAACAAAATTGCCCGCGATTATGAACGTGTTTTTGCGCTATTTCCCCGGCTTCGCGAACGTAAGCATCAATTGGGCGGCAAGCTTTCGGGCGGCGAGCAACAGATGCTGGCTGTGGGCCGCGCGCTGATGAGCGATGCAGAATTGCTCTTATTAGATGAGCCTTCTATGGGCTTGTCACCAGTTCTGGTGCGCGATATTTTTCTTATTCTTGTGGAAATAAATCAAGCCGGCAAAACTATTCTTTTGGTTGAGCAAAATGCCAATATGTCTTTGCATATCGCCTCCCGCGGTTATGTTCTGGAAACAGGCAGTATAGTTCTCTCTGGCAGCGGCAAAGAGCTAATGGGTGATCCGCGGGTTAAAGAAGCCTACCTCGGCGGGTAAATTTCGATTCCAAATCAAAGCGCTATCTTTGTTGGCTGCGTTATCGGCTCCTCGACGTATGGTACTATACGACTGCGTCGCCTCTTCCTTGCGGCCTCGATATCATCTTTGATTTAAAACGAAATAATAGTTTATCTTCTTAGGTCATTCCGGTCGCTTGCCTAGCAAATGTTGGGTATACCAGAGGGTAGCAGGCGGAAGACTCCTCTGTACGAGAACGAAGTTATTTTGACAGCAAGTGTAAAATGGATTGTAAATCACACTTCCTGAAAGTGAGTGTTTGATAATTTTCAAGGGCATACGCTATTTCAAACAGGATTCATCACTTTTCTTTTTTCATAAATTGAAGTAGGATTGCAGAGAATTTCGGAAAATACTCGGTAGGTATATTAATTGTTATGCAAAGGGGTATATAATAAATGGTTGATGAAAAAATAACTCCTCATAAAGTAACAAAACCTATTCAACTGCTTGCTGCATGGTTAGTTGGGCTCTGCGTGGTAAATGGTTCCTTTCTTGGTGCGGCTATCACGATTTCAATAACATGGCTGCAAGCCATTTTGGTTATCGCCGCCGCATTAAACGTGCCTTTGTTCATTGCAGCCATGTTCCTATTGCAGACGAAGTTCCGTCCCGAAATGCAAGAGGATGTTTTCTACGCTAAATATCTTGACAGAAAAACGAATCAATTAATTGAAATCTCAAATGTGGATCGGAATAAAACACGACTGGAACGAATTGAATCAGAGCTGCTTACAATCACAGACTCAGTGAGAGCCCTACCAGCAGGACAACAGGAATCAACAGAGATTAGGGAACCGGAGAGCCAAAGCTCGTTTCCCTTCGGCATCGCAATAAATGACCATCTTCCGTGGTTTTCTGATGTGCGCAAGGAACTCCGAAACGCAAAGTTCCTCGTTGCAGATATATTTGGATCAGTGAATGGCACTAAGCCGCCAGAAAAATTCATTATTAGCATTGGTCGTCATCTCCGAGGAACTGCGTTGAGAGACCTTCTCTGCGTGCTGTTGAAGTATAACTTCGATGGGATTGAGTTCTCAGATACGAGTGATCAGCCGGATCCAAGAGACGTGTATATTGGTGGATATGGATGGGATCCTGGATACGCCACAATTTCAAAAGAGCTTCGAAAATTTGTAAATGGAGAAGTGGATGCGCTTGACATTCAGCATTACGTTCGAACTCACAAATTACGGGAAGACCAATAGTTCTTGAGGCATAACCACTTCGTTAAGTAAGATTACCAGAACTAAAGCGCTGTCGATAAAATAAACATCTATATCAATGATATATAGTAACATAGAAAAGTCATAACTAGTCAATACAGCCGATCGCTACGCTGCGGCTGATTTCTTCGTTACGCGAGTTAGGTGTATAGAAAAAACCTGGATCAAGAACAATGGCAACCGATAAAAAACTAAAACCGATAGATATACGTTTAATAGATGATCTATTCGAAATGGGAGGAGGATACGTATTAGATTTCTCTAATCGTACATTTTCTGAGTTTTTCCATGAGGAGATTGGTGTTAATATAGATGACCCGAGATTTGATATTGATGGAACAAGCAAGGCGAAAAGGCTTCGTTGTTATCTTCGCAATGCACGAAATGATGAGGTTGTAAAAGCCCTTCTGGCGATATGGGAATATAGAGAAACTATAAGACGTAGATCTGGAGGAAAAGAAAAACTACCAGAACATAAAATTGAATTTTGCCATTTAATTGAAAGGCTAGGCGGGAATGCCCCACAGGAGATAAAAGTCAAGCGTGCTCAAACGGAGCAAAGTAAGCTAAGTGACGATATCGCGAACAACCTTTTTAACAAACTAATCAGTTTAAGTATTTTAGATCCACAACCACGTGGATATGCATTCGAGGTATTTCTAAAAGAACTCTTTGATGCAAACGGGATGGCAGGGCGGGCTTCCTTTAGGCTAATTGGTGAGCAAATAGATGGTAGTTTTGAATTAATAGGGGAAACTTATCTTCTAGAAGCAAAATGGGTCAACAAACCAGTTGACGCAGCAGATTTGCGCTCCTTTAATGCCAAGGTAGAAGATAAAGCATCTTGGTCTCGTGGGTTATTCGTTAGTTATAGTGGGTTTTCTGAAGAAGGTTTGGTGGCTTTTGGCAAAGGGAAAAGTGTCGTTTGTATGGATGGTTTTGATCTTAGTGAAATGTTACAAAACCGATTGTCATTAAACGAGATCCTATCAAAAAAGGTGCGTAGCGCCGCCGAGACGGGCCGACCATTTGTGAGATTAAGAGAGTTGCTATAGATAATTGGGACGACTAACAAGCAAATTAACTCGGATGCAAATTACGCTGCGCTTTATTTGCACCGGTTATTTGCAACGTTAAACATTTCAAACGCAAATCATTAAAATATTTATTTACCATGTTTGTTTCTTTGTAGGTGAACTCGTTAAAAGTGGAGAAAACTAATTTGACAGTGTTTGTAAAGTCAAATGAAATAAACGGGGTCGCATCTTTACTCTTGACAATTGCCGCTGAAAAAACCCGCAAACCTTCACCTGTTCTAGGTTCCAGGCTATTAAAGATTTCTGGATTTACCCTAAGGCGAAACAACCCAAATCTGATTGCTCAACCGGAATATTCACCAGCCCGATACACACCTTCCATCATCACCAATACCGCACGCCATATTTTGTGGTAAAAATTCAATCGCCAAGATTTCCTTGACACAAGACTGTTGTTCCTCTACTTTCTCCACGAAAAAGGAATTTTTTATCAAATTAAACCGACGGGGAATCATACTTTTCCGGATAAACAGGGAGTGACCATGAATGTCATCGAGCCTTTATTAGAAGAACACCGAGTCATCAAAAAAACATTAGCCGTATTCAAGACCGAAATAGAGGTAATTAAGGAACAGCAGCGGGTTGATTCCATTTTAATCGATATGTCCATAGATTTCATCCGTACATATACTGATCTGGTCCATCATGGAAAAGAAGAGAATATCCTTTTCCGGGAGCTGGGGAAAAAAACCCTTTCCGCGGAACATTCCAAAATCATGAATGAACTTCTGGCGGAACACAAATATTCCCGAAGTATTGTGAGCAGATGGATGGATATAACCGAAAGATATTTCGCCGGAGAAGATACTTCTAAGGAAATCATCGGTTGTCTTCAGGAATTGACTATATTTTATCCCCGACATATTATGAAGGAGAATAAACATTTTTTCGGTCCTGTTCTTGAGTACTTCACACAGGAAGAGCAGAATAAAATGATCCAGGAGTTTGAGGAATTTGACGGTAAAATCCTGCACTGGAAATATCGCAAAGTTGAATCGGTCATGAAAGAAAGGCTGGCTAACATCCGGGCCGGCATCAGTCTCCGGTAAGTAGTTTTTACCTATTAATTTTCCGACATTTAATCATTATTCTCATTAACGGTCGAAAGGCCTGAATATTGTTCTGTATTATTCCGGGGACAGTAAGCATTTAACTGCGCCTAGCGAAACACAAAAGACTAAGCCCAAACCATAGGATTTCGTTTATGCTCGAAAGTTATCCTCCCTTTCTGTAAAGTTTCCTGATAATTGTTTTATTTCACATCAATCAATCTTAATGATGTGTCCTTTCACATTTCGTTCAACGGCTTTAATATTTCATTTAAAAAGAGTGACAAAAAAGGGATATTAATTGATGAATGTTGTTGGCTATGTCCAAGCAAACCAAGGGCGCTTCAGAGTAGTTGATGACAATTGGAAAGGTGAGGAAAATTTCTGCGAACCAAACCGCTACTGGCTCGAACGTGTAAATCGAACATTTCCTAATTCTCCGGAAGGTAAAGAAATCGAATTCCACTTAGATTTCGATGAATTCATCCGACGCTTTGATATCGATAAAGGAGCAAAAGAAAAATCGTGCGAGCAATACGTCAATGAAGAATTAAAGAAATCCGGCGACGGGTACAGAGAAGTATATTCACTGGATCAACTCAAACAATGGATTCCCAAGTGCGAACAAGCACGCAAGAACTTCGACATCGGCAAAAAGAAGCTGCTGGAGAAATTTCAGAATGCACCTTTCACCAAGAAACTTCAAGAAATTGATCAAACCATAATCGTAGTTTTTTATCATGTATGCTAAAGCATGGCATCTACTTGGAAAGGCTACAGCGCTCAACAATCGACCTTCAACTTAATTTGCAGTAATGACAAAGAAGTGTCAAACAAGTTTCAAGTGGGTCAGGAATGAGGTCGGATGAGGGTCAAATCTTTTTTCTTGACAATTGCCACCAAAAGAACCCCACAAACCTTCACCAGTTCTAGGTTTCAGGCTATTAAAGATTTCTGGATTTACCTTAAAGGGCACAATCCGGTATTCGCCGTAATGACAAGCGCTAGCGAAAAGGAGAAGCTTCTTTTCAATTTCGGCGGTGAGCAAAAAACGAAGAAAAGGGGCTTCAGGCTACGCCTTTGGCCCCTTTTCTTAAATCATGCTAATTTCCATTTATTGATAACAATTAAGGCAACTCGAATATTTCTCAAGTCTATACAGCTACTTCTTTATTATCTTGTCTCCTTCGAAAGTACCTTTTGCCTTGCCTGCAAAATCGATGGTTCCGGACATTTTATTGCCATCAACTTTGCCTGTGTAAATCGCGGGGCCTGCTTTCGGATCAGTGGTAAACTGGAATTTGATATCGTTACCTTTAATGGTTCCCGTTACATCGGCCTCCCCTAATTTGCCCGAATAGGTTCCCGTCAATTTATTGCCGTCCTGCTTGAATGTAAATACAGGATTGCCAGTAACCGTTGGAGTAACAACCGTAAAATACCACTTACCTTCTACATTTGCATTTGGAATGCTTTTTTTCGCCGCTTGGACCAATGTCGCTGAAGCTACCAAACCCAGAACAACCAAACACATTACGACCAGATTAAATCTTTTCATAAAACCCCTCCTTTTAATGATGTGATTTTCATTTTCTTGGTGCAACGTATAGCCATTTGGCTATTATTTTTATCGAACTATCATAACTATATCCTGCTGACAAGATAAAAAATACAACAGATGAAAATACAAATTGTTAAAAATATATGATCGGAATGACATTTTTTTAGTTTTTTTGCGAACCAATCATTTTCATAGACGCCGCCAGTAAATATGTTTCACATTTCGTTCAACGGTTTTAATATTTCATTTAAAAAGAGTGACAAAAAAGGGATATTAATTGATGAATGTTGTTGGCGGTAGTTGATAAATAGCTAATATAATCATGTATTTAAAATTATATCTCAGCATTATTGATATTCTGGCATGATCCTTCCATTAA
>Ga0182027_10001849_pt1 | contig 34596 bp, 18 predicted proteins | sample 712E1DmetaG_FD_121300 | JGI IMG/M metagenome (GOLD analysis project Ga0182027, IMG submission 121300) | Permafrost microbial communities from Stordalen Mire, Sweden - 712E1D metaG (Illumina Assembly) | ecosystem: Environmental > Terrestrial > Soil > Wetlands > Permafrost | place: Sweden...
CAAAGGACTGGCGGCGTTCCAAGAAGAGCCAGAAAAAAGGAGACCAGGAAAAGAACAACGACCGATTGCGCCAGATTTATTCCTGCAATTATAATTACCAATGCAGCCAGACTACCGAGTATACGTATTCCATTATGAAGATGGTTATTCTCAATCATAACTTTAGGTTACCTTACGAAAGGTTATAATGCCCGGCGTTTTTGAAACGAGGTTAATGATAACCATAATAACTGAAATTAAATAGGAATGAGGGTTAATAAAATATTTTATTTCGGTATTTCGATAATAATTTTTAATCCTGTTTCGGAAATGAATTTAATCTTTGCATCAAGTTGTGATACCATCATATTTACAAGTTGAAGTCCTGTACTTTTAATTCTATCAATATTAAAATCTTTGGGCAAACCAACTCCATTGTCTTGTACTACCAGGATTATTTGGGAATTTGTTTTTTTTATCTCTATATGGATAATCCCTGCCTGAGAATTGGGAAATGCATATTTGATAATGTTGGATAACAATTCAACAAGGATCATCCCTATTGTTGCGGCTTTTTCAGCAGGTGCTGTTATTTCTTCAAAATATTCGTTGATAACAATATTTTTAGATAGGTTAAGCATGGAGCTAATCAATTTATTGCAATATGTGTTTAACTGTACTTCATAAAAAGAATCGGTCTCATATAATAATGAATACAAATCAGAAATTGATTTTACTCTTATGGTTAAATCAGAAAGTGTGTTTTTTATTTCATGTGATTTTGCCATGTCGGCTCTGAGTTGGAGTAAACTTGTTATCATTTGAAAACTGTTTTTAGTGCGGTGCTGAATTTCTTTTAGTAATTCATCTTTTTTTTCTGCTTCATCTGATAGTATTTTTTGTTGTACATTCCTGGCTGTTATATCCCGGATATTGCATTGAATTACCTTCCTGTTATCAACCAAATACACATTACTTACAAATTCTACATGTACAAGCTTTCCGTCAATTGACTCCAGCGGCAAATCTTCATAGCGGACATAACCTTTGTCTTGTAATTCCCTGAACAATATTTTTGATTCTTCAATATTCTCTTTAGCGCTAATATCCCAAATGTGTTTATTAAGAAATTGTTCTTTCGTGTAGCCAAGCATAGTTATTAAGAAAGGGTTTACATCAGTAATCATAGCATTATCAGCATTAAGTATTATTATGCCATCCTTTGCAGCTTCAAAAAGTCTACGATATCGCTTTTCGTATATTTCCAAATTATTCTTTTGGTTTTCCACCAATAAACTTTGATTTATCAATTTTAGATTTGCATCATGAAGCCGGAATGCCATCTTAATAGAAGTATCTAGTACCGTAATACCAGAATCTTTAACAATATATCCATAGGAAGTTATGTCTTCAGTTTTATTAACAAATTCACGCTCGGTATGGCTTGAAAGAAATAAAATAGGTATATCATGATCCTCCAGTATTATTTTTGCTATGTCAGTACCATCTAATTCTTCGTTTAGATTGATGTCCATAAGTATAAGATCAATTGCATTTCCGTTATTACATGCGTCGATCGCCTTTTGACCCTTTAGAACATGAATGACCTTGTACCCATATTCTTTCAATTTCATTGTTTGAGCCAAACCTATTATTCCTTCATCTTCAACAAAAAGAATGGTTTTTTGTTTTCCATTAGTCTCTTTGTATGTTCGCTTTCCCTCAAGATTTATAGTAATTAGATTGGTTAACATTATAATCCTTTTATTCAGGTTTTATGATAAATATATTTGAAAAACATCTACATTATGATACTTAATAGACATAAAAGAAAGTATCAATCAAAGGGATGAAAAAAGAACTAATTCTCTAATAATTATAACAAGTTTTTTTTGATTTCAGTTAAATTTAGCTATTTTTATACATATATAGTTTTGAATTGATACAGAGATTATAAGTGAACTCAATTCATTCTTATTTAGCGGAGATTTTGAATTGGTACAATCTATAATAATTATATATTTATAATAGCATAATGAAGAAGAAAACAATTCACAAGAATTCTCCCGTCAATAAAAAGAAACAATCCTCTTCAATTTCATCCCCTTCAAATTCATTTTATGTGGTTGGTATCGGTGCTTCTGCAGGAGGCCTGGAAGCCCTTGAAAGTTTTTTCAGCAATATGCCGGTAAATTCCGGTATGGCTTTTATTGTGGTAACTCATTTAGACCCAAATCATATAAGTATAATGCCTGAATTAATTCAAAAATCAACTAAGATGAAATTGTTTCAGGCTGGAGACGAAATGTTGGTTGAACCTAACCATGTGTACGTTGCACCGGCTAATTGGGATATAGCACTATTTCATGGGAAAATCCAACTTATAGAACCTCTTGAAGCTCATGGGTTTCGCCTTCCGATTGATTTTTTCTTTAAATCCCTTGCTGCAGATTTTGGCGAAAAAGCTATAAGCATAATCCTTTCAGGAATGGCCTCTGATGGTACTGCGGGGTTAAAAGCCATTAAAAGTGAACTAGGAATGGTTATGGTCCAGGATCCTAAATCGGCCAAATATGATGGTATGCCAACTAGTGCTATAAAAACCGGGTTAGTTGACTATATTATGCCTACTAAAGAAATGCCTGATCAGTTGATCCAATATACTTCCCAAAAGATTAAAAGTACCTTTTTAAATAGAGAACTCCCCGATTCATTTCATAAAATCTTTGTTTTACTCAGAACTTTTACAGGTCATGACTTTTCACTCTACAAACAAAATACCATTTCCCGCCGTATAGAAAGAAGAATGAATGTTGCTCAATTGGATAATATTTCAAATTATATCAGGCTGCTTCAGGAAAACCCGGAGGAAATTAAAATCCTGTTTAATGAACTATTAATCGGAGTAACAAATTTTTTCAGGGACCCTGAATCTTTTGAGAAAATAAAAAAATACTTATTAGAGTTGGTTAAAAGTAAACCCGATAATGGTCAGATTAGAATTTGGGTCCCTGGATGTTCTACCGGCGAAGAAGCATACTCCATTGCAATTATTTTAAGGGAATGTATGGATGAAGCTAAGATAAATCTCGCTGTCCAGATATTTGCCACAGATATTGATAATAATGCTATTGAAAAAGCCCGCAGTGGTTCATTTTTAGGAATTGGATCCGAAGTAAATAAAAAACGACTGAGCCGTTTTTTTACTTCAGAGGATAACCATTACGCTATTCGGAAAGAAATTAGAGAAATGATTGTTTTTGCAGCTCAAAACGTAATTAAAGATCCTCCCTTTACCAAACTGGATCTGATCTCTTGCCGCAATCTTTTAATTTATTTTAATTCTGAATTGCAGAAAAAAGTAATTCCCATCTTCCATTATAGTCTTTTACCAAAGGGAATACTTTTTCTTGGTTCTTCGGAAACAATTGGCGGGTTTGTTGACTTATTTTCCTTAATAGATAATAAATGGAAGATTTACAAAAGAAGGGATTCCATTTATTCTGCACACCCTCTTATTGAATTTCCAATAGCCGCTTCTGGAGGAAGAACCAATGAAATTTTTACTAAAAAGATAGAAATGAATAGCATTACAAATATCGCCGAAAAAATAATTCTGCAAAACTATACTTCGAACTGTGTCATAATTAAAGCAAACGGGAATATAGTGTATATTCATGGAAAGACAGGCAAATATCTGGAGCCTTCGCATGGCGAAGCAAAAATGAATATTTTTGATATGGCACGCGAAGGACTGCAGCAGGAACTCCCTTCATTAGTTAGAAAAGCATTGTCAAGCCAAAGATCAATAAAAGCCGAAGGTATAAAAGTAAAAACGAACGGTACCTTCCAGGTTATAAATCTTACGGTTAAACCGGTCAAAGAACCTTCAGAAATGCCCGGTTCTTTGCTCCTTATTTTTGAAGAAGTAAAAAATGTACCGGCTTCAAAAAAAATCCCCCATGAACAAAAACCTGGGAAAAATATCAGAGATCTTGAACGTGAAATAAAATCGACAAAAGAAAATTTGCGGTCAACCATTGAAGAATTGGAGACTTCAAATGAAGAACTAAAATCGACCAATGAAGAAATGCAGTCAACTAACGAGGAAATGCAAAGTACTAATGAAGAATTGGAGACTTCCAAAGAGGAGTTGCAGTCACTGAATGAGGAATTAATCACCGTTAACACTGAACTGCAAAATAAGAATGATGAATTATCACTTGTTAATAATGATATGAAAAACCTGATGGAAAGCACTAATATTCCTACTATCTTCCTCGACAATAATTTATTTATTAAAAGATATACTTTCCACGCAGCAAAAATTGTGAACCTGATCCCTTCTGACATTGGCAGGCCGATAAACCACTTGGCAACTAATTTCAAATATGAAAATTTTATTGAGGACACAAAGGAAGTTTTAAGAACTCTCGTATTCAAAGAAAATGAAGTTCAAACCAACGATGGCCGGTGGTATCAAATGCGGATTTTACCCTACCGTACTAAAAGCAATGTTATTGATGGCGTTGTAATTACTTTTTTAGATATCAACAAATTAAAAACTGTTTATGGTGAGATCGAAAAGTTAAACAAAGATATTCAGCTTGCCCGTGAGTATGCTGATAATATCATTGATACTGTAAGGGAAGCCCTTCTTATCCTTGATAAAGACTTGAAAGTTCTTTCAGCTAACCGTTCATTTTACAAAATGTTTAATATCGGTAGTGAAAAAACAGTCGGCAGGTTTATTTACGATCTTGACGATATAGGGTGGGAGATACCTCAACTTAGGGAACTCCTTGAGAAAATTATCCCTCAACACAATGTTTTTGAAGATTATGAGGTTGAATATAAAACGAAAAAGGATGGCAGAAAAAAATTACTTTTGAATGCAAGACAAATCTTTCAGGGCGAAATAGAAACAAAACTCATTCTTCTTGCTATCCAGTCCCCCAAAATAGATTAAAAGGTAATCCCAAATGAAAACCATTAAAAACCCCAAACCAAAATCTAAAAAACCTGCAGTTGATAAAATTGGAGATATTAAAAAACTAGTTCAGTTGCTTCAAATTCATCAGGTCGAACTGGAACATCAAAACCAGGAACTTAGAATTGCACAGGAAGAACTTGAAGCATCTAGAAACAAATATGTTAACCTCTTTGATTTTGCACCCGTCCCTTACTTTAGTCTTAATCCTGATGGAATAATAAAGGAAGTAAATTTAAACGCCGCCAAAATGTTTAAGATTGACCGGAACAAATTAGTTGGAAAGCGGTTTATCTCTTTTGTATCTCTGGACGACCGTGATATTTTTAATTTGTTTATGCATACAGTTTTTAATTCTCATGTAAAAAGCTCTTGTGAATTAAAAGTTATGAATAAGGATAAACGCATCTTCAATATCCGGATGGAAGGTATTGAATTAGAAGATGCTTTGCAGATCGAAAGATATTGCCAGATTGCTCTAATCGATTTGACTCAATACCTGAATTCAATAGACTCCTCTTTGTGAATTGTAACTTTCTTTTCCAATAAATAGGTCCCTAATGAAGAAGATCATAATTCTGTTAATTGAAGATAATTAATTGCTGCGTGCTGGTATTGCATCAATGCTAAAAAAACAGTCTATGTGGGTACTGATATTTTACCTTTCAATTTAACCGGCTCACTTTTCTCACAAATCTTTGAACATGCAATTAGCGGGTCTAATAGGGCAGTAATAGATAGATCAGTTCGTATGGCAAACCGAGAAAAACAAGTTATGGCATTGATTTCTGATGGTGATACCAATAAGGAGATTGCACAAAAACTTAATTTTTCGCTGTTTACTGTAAAAAGCCAATTCCATAATATTCTTGAAAAATTAGCTTTAATTACCCGTTTCCAGATAGTCAAACAATCATTTCGGTTGAACTCTGATCCGAATAAGTAGTCCATCTTTCATCCCTTTGGTCGATTGAATCATAATGCTTCTAAATATACCTTATCGCATAAATAAAAATTAATATGATACACTAATCAACATTTATTTAAACAATCATTGTAAGTATTTATACAAAGGTTGTTCCTACAGATAGCTTATTGAATCTTCTAAACAATGATATTAAGTTAATTATCAAAAATGGAGTTATAAACAATGGAAATATTTATTTATGCGAATGAACAGTACATGCTGCCACCGCCAGATTTGGCAGCTGAAATTGAAAGATTGCAGGAGGATCTTCTCATCGAAAGAGAACGAAACTTGCGTGTACTTGCTGATTTTAGGAACTATCGCCGACGCGTTGAACATGATATACTTATGCTTGCCGAGGTGAGCCAGCAGGGTATGATACCTCCTATTTTAAATATTGTTGATAGTCTAAGAGATCGATGGTGTACAAATAATCTATCGGTCACTAAATAGATATAACAAATAAATTTTATGTGACATCTGAATCTGTCTCTGAAGGAAATCCTGATAAAGCGGCTGATCAAATTTCAGATGCAATTCTGGATGCTTATTTGATTCAGGATTATTTCGCAAGGGTTGCCCGCAGTTGTTAACTATTATTATCCCCTCGGTTATGCTTTTGATGGTATCATTTAAATTGCCAAAGAGATAAAAAATATAGTTGCTGGCAAAGCTGGAGGTGATGGTATGGACGGTAGGCATCTTATAAATAATTTAGGATACAGGTACGATGGTACATTCAGTGTTGAAACTGCTCTTTAATATTAATAGTATTATTTCCGGTCATCTTCTCTGGGAAAAATTCATCCCGGGAAATTATTATTTTGCAGGACTAACGGTTACAGTTGAACCCGTATAAAATTTTATTTAAAATATAAATTCCGAATAGAAATATTCATTTCTGGAACAAAAGATTTTTTTTGATTTCTGAAGATTATGACTATTTTTTGCACAGCTATAGTTTCAAATAGGAACATCAATTATGACTACTACAATAACGAATGCCCGTATCTTTGACGGCGAAAACGTAATCGATGACCGGATTGTCGTAATCGACGGTGAACATATTCATTCTGTTGGTGGTGTAATGCCGACCGGTTCATCCGTTATTGATGCCCACTGCGGGACTCTGATGCCCGGTTTAATTGACTCTCATGTACATACTGACTTAGACGGTCTGCGGGACGCGCTGCAATTTGGTGTTACTACAGAACTGGAGATGAATGGGCACTGGTCACATAAGGCGCGTAAAAAAATAGCGGGGCGGAACGATATTGCAGATTTGCGTTCCTCAGGAATGGGCATAACTCCAAAGGGAGGCCACCCAACTCAATATATGAAATCAAGCAGTAACTTGTTAATACGTTTCCTCTACCATTATCCCGTTGTCTCTACACCTGAAGAAGCAGCCAAATTTGTAGCAAAACAGGTTGCCAAAGGAGCCGATTACATTAAAATCTTTATTGAGAGTGGGTCCTGTGTTGGTTTTCCGGGACTCCCTGTACTAAATGATGAGATCCTAATTTCCGCAGTGATTGCAGCACATAGCTTTCATAAGATGGCAATTGCCCATATAACAGAGATGGAAGAGGCAAATAGAGCTATAAAGGCAGGAGTTGATGGGTTGGCACACATATTTTTTGACCGTCAGGCTACGAACGAAATTGTATCTGCCATTGTTTCCTCCGGAGCTTTTGTTATTCCCACTCTGGTAACAATCTCTTCAGCCGTAGGTAATAATGCATCTGCGTTTGCAGCCGACGAAAGAGTAAAGTCAAGACTTAATCAAAAATGGCTCGATTCCCTCTCACGTAGTATGAATGTTTATCCAACAGGAAATCTTGATGATGTTTTTGCTAACATCATGGTTCTCCACAAGTCAGGTGTGGACATTCTGGCAGGCAGTGATGTATCAGAACCTATTCTTAATCTTGGCGGACTTGCGCACGGCGCCAGTTTGCACCAAGAACTTCAAATGTTGGTAGCTGCCGGGCTTACCCCAGTTGAGTCATTACGAGCGGCAACATCCATTCCTTCGCGTCGGTTTGGACTCACTGATCGGGGCCGCATAGCAGTAGGGGCCCGCGCCGATCTATTGCTCGTTGATGGTGATCCAACAACCAATATAGGCGACACACTTTCTATCCGCGCTGTGTGGCGACGAGGTAGCCGACTCGTTATCAATGGGTGATAAAATAATTGTGGTAAACATATATCCTTTACTTACACAAACTGAATAAATTTAATATTGGGTATACTGAAAACCTCCCACAGAGTAATCTGCTGATACTTTTTCGCCTTTTGGGAAAATGCGATTTTGGTTTTCTAATTTATTCATATTCTTTTTTTTTATTCTTTTATAAACCAGTTCTTTTTTCCAATTCTTCAGGATAGCGGTCGCCTGCGATCTTGATTTTTTCAAGTGTTAAATTAATGTCACTCAATTCTTCGGAAGTCAATGTAATGTTTGCTGCCCCAACGTTTTCTTCCAGGCGGTGGAGCTTAGTAGTTCCAGGAATTGGAACAATCCACGGTTTCCGCGAAAGCAGCCAAGCTAATGCAATCTGTGCAGATGTTGCTTTCTTCTGCTTCCCAATACTTTCAAGCAAATCAACAAGTGACTGATTCGCTTTTCGATTATCAGCAGTAAAACGAGGAACAATATTGCGGAAGTCGTTTTTATCGAACTTTGTCTTCTCGTCTATCTTTCCCGTAAGGAAACCTTTCCCAAGAGGGCTGAAAGGGACCAATCCGATCCCTAACTCTTCAAGAGTTGGGATCAATTCTACTTCAGGTTTTCTCCACCACAATGAATATTCACTCTGAACTGCCGTTACAGGCTGGACTGCATGTGCACTACGGATTGTTTTAACACCTGCTTCAGAAAGACCGAAATGCTTAACTTTACCTTGCTGAATTAAATCTTTTACAGCTCCAGCAACATCTTCAATTGGTATGCTAATATCAACGCGATGTTGGTAGAACAGATCAATTACATCAGTCTTGAGTCGTTTCAGTGAAGCCTCGGCAACTTCCTTAATATGTTCCGGATGGCTATCCTGACCTGACTGCCCGCCATTAGGTCCAAATTTGAAACCGAATTTAGTAGCTATAACCACTTTATCTCTTAACGGTGCTAGCGCTTCTCCAAGAAGTTCCTCGTTTGTGAACGGACCATATGCTTCAGCTGTATCGAAAAGTGTAACACCAAGTTCAACAGCTTTATGAATAAGTGTAATCATTTCTTTCTTGTCTGCAGCCGGACCATAGGCAAAGTTCATTCCCATGCAGCCCAGCCCAAGAGCTGAGACTTCTAAATTGCTTTTTCCGAGTTTACGTTTTATCATCGTTTCTACTCCTTATACTTTTATTAGATGGATTGTAATAACTATTAAATCTTACAATTCAAATATATGTAAGGATTAATGGCAGAACGTATACAAAAGGCGGGAGTACTTATACATTTTTACTTTAGGACACAGGCAACCAGCTATTAATGATTTCGGAGGATAATTACTTATGATTAAAAGTCGAAGCTATTAAAATAATGATTAGAATTTCTTAATCTTAGCTGCCATCAAAATGCCCTGCAAGTTTTTCACTTGCAGGGCCTTAATTATGTCAATTTCAAATGAAATCCAAACAATTATTTCGCTCCATTATAATATTTTTTCGCATTGTATTGTGCAAAAGCAGAGTTCAAAGTTGGAAGCTCGTTGTCATTGATAGTTTTGTCAAACCAGGTCTTTGTATTTTGTTCATCACCTTTTAATTGGTAAGCCCGTCCCATTAAATAATATACATAGGGATCATTTTGATTCGCCTGTTTTAGTTCATTTAAAGCAACATCAGGTTCATTTTGTTCAATGGATACATTTGCCTTTAATTGGTGAAATAATTGAGTCTGAGCTTTTGTTTTCTCATCTAATACATTTACCACTGGACTCATAGTTTTAGCACCGGCCAGAGTATTGGTATTCTGCTGTTTTAAAGTCACCAGGCTTTCCTGGTAAATAATTCTGTTCCTGAAATTATTTTTGCCTTCCTGGGTGGAAGTTGATTTATTAAAATCATCTAATGCAGCCTGGAATTTTTCGTTAGCTTTATCATATTGTCCGTTTTCATATAAAACTGTTCCAATTCTTATTTGAGCGTTAGCCATATCCGGATAATCATTTTCTGTCTGGTAAAGCTGGTATTCCTTATCTAATTCGGAAAGGGCCTGGTCAAATTGACCTTCATAGGCATAAGAGACAGCCAGCATTCTATGAGCTGTTTCTTTCTGAACATTGGTTTTTGCATTTTGAAGGAAATCACTAACCTGATTCCTTGAATCATCAATTTTACCCTGATATAAAAAAGCAGCAAAAATTCCGGCTTTAGACGAATTAAAAGCAGGATCGATATTAAGCGCCTTTTGATAATTTTGAATTGATTCATCAAATTTCCCTTCCTTCAAAAGAAGTTCTGCATATGAATCATATGGATTTGGGTCATTTGGAACTAGGGAAATATATTTTTGGAATGCATTCTCAGCCTCATCAAATTTCCCCAAACTCTTATATAAATATCCCAGCATATTGTAAGCAGGTGAAAACTGAGGATTTATGTCAATTGCTTTCTGAAGTTCCGGCAACGCTATTTCAAAATTCTGGTTAGTTTGTAGGACCTGGCCAAGAGTAAAATGTAGTCTCTCATCATTTGGGAACATTGAGATAACCTTCTTAAGATCCTCGACTTGTTTAGTTGGATTTCCATTTAGATTTTCATGCATTGCATCAATTAATAGTTTTTCACCACCCGAAACCTTATCCCTTAATGCCACTGCTTTATTTATATCATTTTCAAAAACTTTCCCGGAATTTTCAAACTGTGATTTTTCTAAATACGCTAATGCAAAATCAGGATCTTCCTGAATCGCTTTATTATATAACTCTGCCGCTTCTGGTGCTTTGAGTTTATCACCCATATCCCTTGCCTGCAGGAAATAATTTTTTGCAGTCTCTGAATTTGTAGTTATTGGAATTTTTTCTCCGGAATCTGAATAAGTATAACTAACTGGTAACAGAAGTATTAATCCAAGTGCTATTAAACTCTTTTTCATAGGGATCTCCTTATATTAATTCATACTGAAAAATAATCTTATTTTGAAGAATGGATTTGATTCACAACACTTTTAACTTACTTCTTATAGTTTCACTGTGCTTGATAATTAATAGTTATTTTGTACTCACTTTTTTTATATTTTTAACTATCTAATTTTAAGGTAAATAATGACTTCTGCTAAATTTCTTGCAATATTGATAATCACTTTCTCAGGATTCCTGTTCGCGCAGGATTCGACTCAATCTTTCCTTTCTTTAAGATCAACTAGTGTTGAGGAGTTCCTAAATCAACATCCTCAATACGACGGAAGAGGTACAATTATTTTTGTACTTGATACGGGGGTTGATATGGGCATTGAAGGATTAGCAAAAACCTCTGAAGGGAAAACTAAAGTAATTGATGTGCGGGACTTTACCGGTGAGGGTAATTTGCATATGTATAAAGCAGAAGTTGCCGGGGATAGTTTTTTTAATCAACAGATGCATTACTCAGTTAAAGGGGCTGATAAACTTAAATCTAAAGACAATAAATACTTTATCGGCGTATTAAAAGAATCTGATTTTATTAATTCTGCATCTGGCTCTGTTGATCTTAATGGCAACGGGAGAAAAGATGATGTGTATCTGTTCGTTGCTTTTATAGATGATAATGGAGATTGGACTTCTTATATTGATGCAAACTGCAATGGCGATTTGTCCGATGAAAAGCCTGTAAGAAACTATAACAAAAACTATGACACATTTAAAATAGAAAATGCTAATAATCTTACTCCCTTCACGTTTGCTGTTAATATTTTGCCTGAAGAAAATATTCTTTCTCTTCATTTTGATGATGGTTCTCATGGCACACACGTCGCCGGAATCGCCTCTGGTTATATGCTAAACGGCTCTTATATTAATGGAGTCGCTCCCGGCGCTAATGTCATAAGCTTAAAAATTGGTAATAACAATTTTGATGGCGGAGCCACTGTTACAGAAAGTATGAAGAAGGCCTACCTCTTTGCTGATTCAATTTCCAAACAGCGGAAAGAACCTTGTATTGTTAACATGAGCTTCGGAATTGGTTCAGAAATAGAAGGAACTTCCGAAATGGAAATATTCCTGAATAATCTAATGAAGAACAACCCGTATCTCTATATTTGTGTCGCTAATGGTAATAATGGCCCCGGTATTTCTACTGCGGGATTACCTGCTTGTTCTGATTACGTATTATCTTCAGGAGCTGTTTTACCTTCCGAAATTGCCAGGGATTTGTATGGTGCGCCTTTGGAACGTGATATTATATTCCCTTTTTCAGGCAGGGGCGGGGAGGTTAATAAACCGGATGTGGTTTCTCCGGGCGCTTGTGTTTCTACTGTTCCCAATTTTTCAAAAGGCGATATGTTTCAGGGAACGAGTATGGCCTCTCCTTATTCTACTGGGGTTATGGCCCTTCTTCTTAGTGCTTTCACCAGGGAATATCCTGATCTAAAATTACCGTCCCAGCTTTTATTCAAAGTTGTAAGAGAAAGTGCGGTAAAAATGGATGGCTACACTTATTTAGATCAGGGGAATGGCTGCATAAATGTAACGAAGGCTTGGGAACTTCTTAAAAAATACATCGGCGGCAACGAGTTAAATAACTTTGAGAGATTTACCGTTAGTTCACTTTCTTCTGGTATGCCAAATAATTCCGCTCGTGATCTTTATTTAAGAGACGGATCATACCTTAACGGTAAGGAATCATTCCGGTTCACAGTGAAAAGAGATAATTTTCAGAAAGTAAAAGGCTTCTTTAGGATTTACAATTTATCCAGCGATTGTAATTGGCTTATGCCTGTTCAGAAAAAATCATATATCAGGAATGATCAGTCTGCAGTTATAAATGTTTCCATTGATAAATCAAAAATCTTAAATCCAGGACTTTATTGCGGCAAGATTAAAGCTTTCAGAGACGACAAGTCCAGAATCCCAGAATTCGATTTGCTGACAACAGTAATAATCCCTTACGAATTCAATTCATCCAATAATTACAAATATGATTGGAAAAGCGAGAATTTAAATGCCGGAATGTTAAAGCGTTATTTTATTAAGCTCCCAGCCGGTCAAACAACAATGAATTTGAACCTGAGCAGTTCTCCAAATGAGTATGCTTTATTAAAATATTATCTTTGCAATCCTGATGGCAATCTTATTGATTCGTCGCCCTTTTTAAATACAGTCAATAATAATAATGCTGTTGAGAAAAAATATTATAATCTTGATCCCGGCGTTTATGAACTGGTTGTAAATGCCTCTTTTAATGCAGCATCAGTTAGTACATATGATCTTTCTATTTCATTTAATAGTATACAAAGGATTGACAAAAATTCATTGAACTTTGCAGATAGAAATATTGAATTAATTAATTTCTTTAACCTTCCCCAATCGTATAATCTGAAAGGTAATATATCCGGTTATTCTAGAAGTTTTAAAGCAGATCTTGTTTCATATAAACAATTTAAATATCCCTTTACCTTTAAAAAAGGGGAAATCGGCAAAGTATTCAATATTATATTGAGTAAAGAAAATTTTAATAAAATAACTGACTTTACTTACGAAATAATTGATTCTACCGGATATGCTGTAACCAAAAGTGGACTAGATTACCGGATTGGAAAGTTATCTCTTCCTGCTATAGGTATTAAAAATGGTGATATCTATAACCTGCTATTAATTCCTGCCTTTGTAAATTCGAATGATAGTATGATAGTTACAGTTAAAGAGGAAACCGACTTTGAAAAAATTAAAGATTTTAGTGCAAGTGGGAACTCAACAGCCCTGACTTTTTACCCTTCAATTGCTAATAAAATCAGTCTTTCTTTTTCAAAACCGGATATTGAAATTCCCGCGGATGCAGTTTTTCGGGGTAAGATAATATTTCAATCTTTGAATAAGACATTGTATGAATTACCAGTATCAATAGATCCAATAGAGTAATAATAATTATTTCTGAAAATATTTTCTCGTTTCATGACTTTTTATAATGATCAAAAACAAAGAAATAGGTGTATTAATATTAGGGGGTGTTCTTTCTTTTGCTGGACTATATGAATGAAGTATATCATTTTGATTCTAATCTTCACAATATTTAACAATTAATTATCAGAAGTTTTAAAACCACCCTGTCAGAACCCTGTGAGAAGCCTTTTAGTACCCTGAATAATTGTTTGTCCAGGGCCATTCCTACCTTTTACATGTTATTCCTTGAGAGTGAGGATTCCTATTTTATTTTACTTACCGATTATATTAGAATAGGTTATCCCAATATTCCTTTCCTGGATTCTCCTTTGCATTTCTGTCTTCTTCCACTATAAAATAGTTAGAAAATTTATTATATCAATAATTGATATTCCGATCAAAATAAACCGGCAGATAAAATATATTTCTAAAATTATACTTTATTTCTTGACAATATTAAAAAATATTTACAATTTAACACACGGTATCTGTATCGTTTACTTAAACGGTAAAGTTAGACCAGTTAGTACGTCTGTGACTCACCAGGCGAAGCAATGAAAAGAAGATATATTCACATAAAATCGTCCTCCTTCCTTTCATTCTTTATCCTATTTTTAGGTGCTCTGTTACACGCTATAAGTAAATTCCAACCCTGCCCGATTAAATTAAAAAACTCCTATTATCTAAAAAAAGATTGGGAAAAATTGCATTATGTCTACTCTATCTGTTTCTATTTTTGAGGTCTTATGAAAATATTTTGTACTATCCTTTTATTCACTCTTCTTTACATATCAGTTCTTAATAGTAAGACTCTTTATGTATCAACTTCAGGTCTCGATACTAACCCGGGTACTTTTGACCTTCCTTTTAATACAATAACTAAAGCACTTGCGGCCTCAATTCTTCCTAGTGATACAATTTTGGTAAGAGGTGGGGTATATACGCTAACTTCAACAATAACTATTAACACTAGCATTAGCGGTAAACAGGATACATTGTGTCATTTGTTTGCCTATCCTGGTGAAAGACCTCTGCTTGACTTTACTACCCAGTCCTATGGGAGCAAAGGTTTGCAGATAAAAGCAAAATACTGGTATGTTAAGGGTTTCGACATAAAAGGTGCAGGAGATAATGGTATCTATATTTCCGGTTCTTTTAATATAGTTGAATTTTGTACTATGTTTGAAAACAGAGATTCTGGAATGCAGCTTTCTGGGGGTGCCAATAATAATAAAGTAATAAATTGCGATTCCTATTGGAATATGGATCCTTCTGAAGGAAACTCCGATGGGTTTTCCCCAAAACTAGATGTCGGCACAAATAATTATTTCTTTGGCTGCAGATCATTCCAGAATACAGATGACGGTTTCGATGGATACCTGAGACCCTCCAATAATATTACTACTACTTTAGATAACTGTTGGTCTTTTATGAACGGTTACCATAAGGACTTTACAGTTAGTGTCCCGGGAAATGGAAATGGATTCAAAATGGGAGGGAGCGATCTCAAAAACCTGGAGCATAATTTTATCCTTTATAACTGTCTTTCTTTTGATAATAAAGCTAAAGGATTTGATCAGAATAATAATAAAGGTTCAATGACCCTAATCAATTGTACAGGGTACAGAAACGGAGCTAAAAACTATAGTGTGGTATTAGCACTTGATTCCGGGAAAGTTTTAACTGTAACTAATTGCCTGGTTTATGGAGTAATGGGGACATTATTATCAAATGCCGTTCTAACTACGAACAGTTGGATGCGGCCTGATTCAGTTACTAGAGCAGATTTTGTAAGTTTGGATACAGCAGGTGTTAGAGGCGCTCGTAAACCGGATGGCAGTCTTCCGGATGTGACTTTTATGCATTTGGCCTCCGGGAGCTCCCTTATCGATGCAGGTACCATAATTCCGGGAAGACCTTATGCAGGAAGTGCACCGGATCTCGGTTGTTTTGAATTTGGACTGGTATCAGATCTGAAAAATGTAGTAAATCATAAGGTGGGTTATTATTTATCGAACAATTATCCAAATCCTTTTAATCCTTCAACGGAAATTGCATATCAGATTCCTTCTTCTTCTCATGTAACTATAACCATCTATAACATTTTGGGAAAAGTGGTTGAAACTCTTGTGAATGAAGATAAATCAGCGGGTACGTATTATGTTAAATTTAATGCGGCTAATCTTGCCAGCGGGATTTATTTTTATTCTTTAAAAACAGATAATTACGTTCAGACAAAAAAAATGATTTTGATGAAATAAAAGAATATATTTATTCATTTTAACAAACATAGCCTATGAAGAAAACGATACTGTTTTTTTTACTAACATTCCTTTTCCTCTCTACTAATGAATTTCCCGCTGATAACGGCTGGAATAATTTGAATAAAATATTAAGGAATATTAGACCGCCGAAGTTCAAAGACAAAAATTATTTAATTACTTCATTTGGAGCTGTCGCTGACGGAATAACAGATTGTACGTCTGCTTTCAGAGATGCTATTGACAAATGCTCAAAAGAAGGCGGCGGAAAAGTAATTGTCCCCGGAGGAACCTTCCTTACTGGTGCTATCCATCTTAAAAATAACGTGAATCTTTACGTGTCAAAAGGGGCTATCGTAAAATTCTCAACTGATCCTTCCAAATATTTACCCGTAGTATATACCAGATTTGAGGGTGTAGAATGTATGAACTATTCACCCCTTATTTATGCTTATGAACAAAATAATATAGCTGTTACGGGGGAGGGTTTGCTCGATGGTCAGGGGAGTAAGGAAACATGGTGGAAATGGAAAGCTTCCAGTGGAGATTTTAGCCAGACACCTGCAAGAAACAAACTCGTTGAAATGGGCGAAAATAATACTCCTGTTATGGACAGGATATTTGGTAAAGGTTCATTTCTAAGACCCGTCTTTTTCCAACCTTATAAATGTAAGAATATTTTGGTAGAAGGGGTTACCTTTAAGAATTCATCAATGTGGTTCCTTAACCCCGTCTTATGTAAAAACGTGACTTTTAATAAGGTGGCTACAAATGGGGTCGGACCTAATAATGATGGCTGCGATCCGGAATCCTGCACAGATGTTTTAATAAAGGGATGCTCCTTCAATAACGGTGACGACTGTATTGCTATAAAATCCGGACGTAATAATGATGGAAGGAGAATTAATGTACCCTCAAGCAATATCGTTATTCAAGATTGTATAATGAAAGATGGACATGGTGGTGTCGTTATTGGTAGTGAAGTTTCGGGAAGTGTAAGAAATATTTATGCTGAAAACTGTGTAATGAGCAGCCCCAATCTTGAAAGAGCTTTACGATTTAAAACTAATTCAGAAAGGGGGGGGATTATTGAAAATATTTATGCCAGGAATATCCAGGTCGGTGAAGTTAAAGACGCGGTTATTCTTATTGATTTTTATTACGACAATGGAGATATTGGGAAATTCACACCGGTTATGAGAAATTTCTTTTTTAGCAATATAACCTCTAAAAAGTCCTCATATGCTTTATTGATGAAAGCTTACAAAAGGTCTCCTGTAAAGAACCTTCAGATAGAAAACTGTTCTTTCGATAATGTTAAAAACCCAAACGTGATTGAGAATATTGAAATTACTAAATGTAAATCTGTTACTATTAACAGCAAACCGCTCGAAATTAAATAATGAAATCTGAACTATTTCTCTTTTTATATTATAAGGAGTTGTTATGAAAAAAATAAGTTTACTTATTTTGTCTTTTTTTATGATTGCGTTAATTTCCAATTCAATTTTATTAGGACAAAATGCGGGAGACTTCCAGTCTGCACAATCCGGAAACTGGGGAGTAATGACCACCTGGCAAACCTGGAACGGATCGGCATGGGTCGCTGCTACATCAATACCTGATTCAACCTCCAGCGCATTGGTCACTGTTCTGAGTCCTCATAATGTTACAGTTGCTGATACAATCGGCGTCCGTAATGTAATAGTCAATGCAGGAGCCACCGTTACAGTATTAGGAGACACTGTAGTACTTTATATTGCTCAGGAGGGAATGACAGTAAATGGTACACTTACATTAACCGGTAATGTACCTGCTGCTGCACCATTCAGCATAGCTAAAACAACTGGTACATTAACAATCGGAAACGGCGGTGTTGTTAATTATAATCAAACGGGAACAACTAAGGGTGCCCTTCCTACTGCAGTTTGGTCAACAGGCTCAACACTTAATGTAAATAGTATTGGTGCAGCATCATCTACTGGCTGGAATGCGGGAGGCAATCAGAATTTTTATAATATAAACTGGAATGTTCCACTAATGACAGGAAGTTTCGGATGGGGATTTACTGCCAGTACAGTTGGCGGATCAATATCTATATTAAATACAAACACAAGCCGTTTACAATTATTCGGTGGAAGCAGCGGAACTCTTAATATTATGGGAGATTTTATTGTTTCGGGTGCATCCAATGCTACAAATAATGGAACAAGTGGTGGAACGAACGATACAATTAATATTTATGGTAAAGTAAATGTAAATACTACCGGTAATTTTGCAATTTCCCGTGGATCTCAGGGGACTGTTGGAACAGCAATATGGAACTTCTACGGCGATTCTGTTAAAATAATCGCTGGTACAATGCAAAATTCTAATACAACTGCAGATGGAGCAAAATTTGTATTTAAGAAAAATGGGGTTCAATATTTTACTCTTATCCCAACCACGTTGACCGGTAATGCAACTCCAATAGAAATTGCAAACGGATCCATAGTGACATTAACATCACCTGTGAATGTAACAACTTTATATTTAACCGGAGGCATAATTGTTTCTTCCACTGCCAATCCGTTGATAATGGGATGGTGGACGGGCAGTACTCTTACAAGCGGTACTTTAAGCGCAACTGCTCCCGGCAATGCAACAAGTTATATCAGCGGGCCAATGTCTTTTTTATATGCAACAGCCGGTGCAACAACAAAAACATTTCCAATAGGAAAAGGTGGAATTTATCGCCCACTTTCTTTGTCTTTTACACAATCTGCTGCAACACTTTCAACCTATACAGCTGAAATGTTTAATTCAATACCCTCTTCAAATACTTTACCGGGAACTCTTGATAAGGTGTCTCCTGTGAGATATTTCAATATCTCTGAGGGCACCGGCGGATCAACTTTTACTGCAGGTTCCATTTTATTAAATTATAATACAGACGATGGCGTTAGTGATTTTGCAAATTTAAGAATAGCTAAAAATGATGGTGCAGGAAACTGGGTTGATTTGGGAGGAGCGGGGACTGCCAACACTACCGGGACCATATTATCTGCTGCACCTTTTACTTCATTAGGAAATTTTGTTCTTGCTAATAATAAAGGTGGGCTCAATACATTACCTGTCGAACTGACTTCTTTTACAGTCTCAAATAATGAAAGAACTGTGTATCTTAAATGGGCAACTGCTACTGAAAAAAATTGCGATAGATTTGAAGTTGAACGATCTGTAATAAATACATATAACTGGGTCGCTGCGGGTATTGTTCAGGCATCCGGCACAGGCACTTCAGTTAAAAATTATTCTTTTTCTGACAATAATTTACAGGCTGGTAAATATCAATACAGATTAAAAATGATTGATTTTAACGGTTCTTATGAATATAGCAATATTGCTGAGACTGACATTGCACTGCCTAAGAATTTTGAACTTAGCCAGAACTTTCCTAATCCTTTTAACCCATCAACCAGGATCAATTATTCTATCCCTTTCGATTCAAAAGTTATCCTGGAAGTTTTTAGTTTGACAGGCGAAAGGGTTAGCCAACTCGTTAACAATGACCAGTCAGCAGGCTATTATTCTGTGGATTTTAATTCATCTCATATAAATAAAAATATCTCTTCGGGAGTCTATTTTTATAGAATCATTGCGTTAAATAAAATTTCAGGAAATACTACATCGGAAATTAAAAAGATGATGCTCCTTAAATAGTTTTGTGTGAAAATATTATTAAACAATTATTATTTAAGGATTTTAATTTTGGCAACTTCACCTATATTGAAGATAATTAGAATAAAGGAACCCAAATGATAAAACAGATTACTTCTTTTATCAACTCTATTTCAAAAAGGGCTAGAGTAGTTTTCTATGCAGGTTTACTTGCAGCAATATTTGCAGGATCTCTTAATGCGCAAGGTGGCGGGAAATTGTCTGGGACAATTAAAGATGAATCCACCGGCGAACTTCTTTTCGGTGCAAATATCGTTGTTGTCGGAACCAAATTAGGAGCTTCATCTAAAATTGACGGATCATATTATATACTCAATTTAGATCCTGGTAAATATGATATTCAGGTTTCTATGCTGGGGTATAAAACAATTATCCAGAAAAATACAATTATAAATTCCGATAAAACTACTGTCGCTAATTTTACAATGATATCGTCGAGCCTTCAGCTAGGGACTATTATTGTTCAGGCCATCCGCCCCGATGTGGAAAAGGAAAAAACCTCAACCAGCACAATTATCCGGCCCGAAGATGTTCAAAACATGGCTGGTATCCGGGATGTTAACGATGTTCTCGGTCTCGCAGCAGATGTTACTGATGGACACTTTAGAGGAGGTAGAGAAGGTGAAGAATACTATACTCTTCAGGGAATGGGAATTGTCAACCCCTTGAACAGTTCAACTGCTTTCCAGCCTATTATGAGCGCAGTTGAAGAAGTTGAAGTTGTAACCAGCGGTTTTGGCGCCCAATACGGAAATGCCCAGTCAGGCGTTGTAAATATTACAATGAAGGAGGGTAAATCTGATAAATGGAGAATGACCGCAGATGTACGTTCAAGAGCTCCGGGAAGAAAACATTTTGGACCAAGTGTGTTTGATCCTAACGCTAATCCGGGTATAGCTCTTCTGCAAGATAGTCTTTCTGCCTGGTTGTCCACTGATCCTAATTCAAGTAACCAGGGTTATTTCAGGTCTTATGGTTTAAATAATATTTTCGGTGGTGATACACTTGCTCAACTTGCCGCCGCAAGAACTATCTGGCGCTTAGAAACTAAACGTGATCTTAATAAAAATTATGGTGATGATATTGACCAATCAGCTGAATTTACTCTTGGTGGACCTGTTAATGAAAAAATGCGTATGTTTTTGGCATTCAGGAATAACGTTACGTGGCCCACGTTCCCTACAGAAGAACCTGATAAGCAACGCCAGTTAATGGGCAACCTTGTCTATGATGTTGGTGTCGGAAGCACTCTCAAAATAAGCGGCGGGTACCAAATCGAATATGATAATGTTTTCCCAAGTCAGAATAGTTTAGGGTTTTATAACTGGATGTGGGACAGAATACTTTCCATTAATTATCAGAAGAACGAAAATATTCAGCTTGGTGTAAATTTCTCAAAAGCTATCGATAAAAGCACTTTTTATGAAATTAAACTCAATAGTTTAATTACAAATAATACTGTCGGGTCAGCTCCTGCTCCAAGTTGGGTTGCTGATTCCCTAATCTATCCAACTCCTCAAATCGATTGGGATAAAGTTCTGATTGGTGCCGCTTCTTCACCTGATCTGTTTTATTACCTTCGTGGTGATGATCAGTTTAAGGATGAAAAAACCCGCACTTTTTCTCTCGATGCTTCATTGACAAGCCAAGTTGCTAAATCTCATATGATTAATGGAGGTATTCAGTTTAATTATTATAACATTGATGTTAAAGATGCAAATTCCACTCAGACTGGATCTGGAGGGACCATTTCTGTTTATTCAGCCAAACCCTATGAAGGGGCTTTTTTTATTCAGGACAAAATGGAATTTGAGGGTATGATCGCTAATGTAGGTCTCCGGTTTGATGTTTGGAATTCTGGTTTAGATTACTTTACTAACCTGTTTTCGCCATATGACATTATCATGGATAGCGTGGGTGTTCGTTATGACGCTAACTCAGCACCCAAAGCAAAATCACCCATAGTAGCAAGACTTCAACCAAGAGTTGGTGTTTCTTTCCCTGTTAGTGAAAATACTGTATTTCATACCAATTATGGTTCATTTATGCAAAGACCTTCATTCCAATATGTTGTAGGATCTCAGGTTACTCAGGGAAGTAATATCCCCAGAGTACTTGGTAATCCAAGATTGGAACCAGAGATTACAAACAGCTATGATCTCGGTATTATGCAGGGGCTTGGAGGCGGTTTTACATTAGATGTAAGCGGTTATTATAAAGATGTTAAAAACTTAGTTGAAGCTGCCAACTTTACAAGTAATACTGGTTTAACCTACACATCCTATTATAATAGGGATAATGCAGATATTCGCGGGTTCAGGATAGCACTTACAAAAAGAACCGGAATAATTTCAGGTTCCATTAACTATCAGTATAGTGTTGCAACAGGAAAAAGCGCCACTGCAGATTTTGCTCCACCTTCTTTCAGACAGGATTCATCGGGCAATGTAACAACAATAAATGATAAAGTACCTTTAAAAGATGTACTCCTTGGCTTTGACAGGACTAATAACCTGGTTGTAAACCTTATTCTTGATTCTGATGAATTATGTCGTGGACTCGGATATGATTTCGAACCTGGTGTATTTTTATCTGTGAATATGTTCGCTCGAAGCGGACGTCCATATACTTCTCCAAGTAATCCGAAATTAATTAATGGTTCAAGAACCCCGGCGGAATATAATACTAATATCAGGCTTACCAAAAGGTTTACTAACCTTTGGGGATTCCAGACGGCTACAATTTATTTTGAAGTATTCAATTTATTCGATAACAAGATACTTAACTATGATTATATTTTCGCAACACCAGATGCGATGTCTGTAAGTACTGTTACACAATTATATGAACAATACGGTGTCGATAGTCCGAATGGGATAAAATACTGGAATGCAAGCCCGAATTATTCGCCAAAGTTCAGTGTTGATCAGTCATTCCTGATATATAGCAACTCGCCGAGGTCTTTTAATCTGGGCGTTTCATTTGAATTATAAACTATTTTTGGAACAGGTTGAAATTATGCAAAAAATAAAACTAATAATTAGCTTAATTGTATTGACTGCATCAGTGATTTATTCTCAATCACGTGATTTCCGGGTACATTCGAGAAGCATGCTTCATCAGACGGTTTATAATACCGGTGAGGTTGGAAGAGCTTATGATGCCGGAAGTGCAGGTATTCCAGGGGGATATCCTCCTTCGATGGAATGGCCTCCAAATGGACATGAAATCATTGATAGAAAAGAATATGAAGGACAGCATAACTCAATGGGCGGTGGGGTCTATATCGGTGCTTTCAAGAATGGCCAGGGCACACATCTATATGATTTTTGTGGTGCAGTCTCAACGTCTGATGGAAATACTACACCGGTTGAAGGAGTTTATAGTACACCTATTTCAATACAAAGAACAGAAAATTTCCCTGTTCTTGCTAATGGTAATTTAAATCCTTCATACAACCCTGATGAAGCAGAAGAAATCATAGTATCTAAGTGGAAAACAATTAATACCGGTATGATAATTACCCGTACAAGCCGAGCATGGAGCTTTCCGGGGTATAACGGTTTCATAATCTATGAATATGAATTTCAGAATGCAAATCCTGATACTTTGACTGAAGCATTTATCGGCTGGACTTATTCTTTTTGCCCATCAATGTTTGGTTACGAAAGAAAATTCAACCGTTGGGCTGAAGCGGATTACAGGAGTCAGGCCTTCGCAAGATATGACCTAAGAAGATGGATGTCTTATAACCATGAAAGAGCCGGACGCCCTGATACTGTTTTATTCAATACTTGGTCTCAGCCAGGAGACAGAGGCGGATTGAATTCTCCGCAGGCTGCCGGTTTGATTGTGCTGCATTATGATTATGACCACCTCGCTGACAGTGGTAAAGTAAATTTATATGTGCCTACTGATGAAGGAACAATAATCTGGGATGCAAATCATAAGGTAAAGCAGCCGTACGTAAACAGATATGAAAATGGTAATTTATATAATACTAAAGTACAGGCTTGGCTCGATAATCAGGCTCGTAAACAGGGACCATTCAAAGGACATACTGATTCATTAAGTTTACCTGACAATAATTACTACTGGATCGGGCGTGGTAAACCATATGTTAAAGGGCAATTTAAGCAGCCGGTTAACAGAGGATACATATTTGGCCCCTATACTTTATTGCCGGGAGAAACAGCTAAGTTTACTGTAGCTGAAGTTGTAGGCTATGGCCCAGGAAGGGCTTCTGATAGTGTGTATAAAGATATTGGCGGCAGCACATTAGGAGACAATGAAACCGGTACCGGTTTACATGCTGTTCCAAGCTGGTATAGTCAACTTTCCTATCCTGATGTTCAGAATCCCAATAGTATAGGGAGTAATTATTTGCAGAATCATCCGCTTCCGTGGTACGTTGATCCTGATGCTGTCACAATCCGTGATGAAGCAGATAGATGCATACAAATGTATACCGGTGGTCCGGTAATAAAATGGGATTCACTTCAGTTTGAACCCAAAAACACATCGGAAAAAGGAGTATATAATACTGTTAAAATACCATTCCCCGCTCCTGTGATAAGAATTGAAAATTCAAGTTCAGCAACTAATAAAATTATCTGGGGACCACAGGTTGAATCTTTTACTTCTCCTCGTCTCAATGCACCATTCAATTACTATTTGGTAATGCGTGCTCTTGATCCGCTTGGACCATGGACTTTAATTGATACCGTCTGGAAAAAAGACGGCAGATATTTCCATGATTCAGTTTATACTGTTTCTGATTATCAAAGCGATCTGGGGGTCGATGTTTATTATGCTGTATATTCTGTTGATATGGCTGGCAAAAAGAGCGGTTTTACTAATATGACATACAATGTTACTCAGGCCCCGGCTGCCCCTACTTTAGATAAAGTTTACGTTGTACCAAATCCTCTGGTCGTTACTAATGGTAGGACAGGATCTGCTCAGGGGGGAGATGTTTCTGACCAAATTGGGTTCTTCGGTCTGACAAAAAAATGTACTATCAAAATATTCTCCTTTAGCGGACAATTAATTCAGACTCTTAATCATGATGGCGATGCCTACTCTGAAGTATCCTGGTTCCAAATTTCGAGAAACCATCAGATGATTGCTTCGGGAGTATATTTCTTTGTCGTTCAGGATGCTGCCACAGGTAAATTGGCTAAAGGTAAATTTGTCATTATTCATTAATATATAAGAATATATAAGGATTTTAAAACGAATGAATAACTGGAAAAAATTATTAATACCGGTTTTTGCGATTTGTCTATATACCACTGCATCTTTTTCGCAAAAGGTCGGAACTACTTCTATGCAGTTCCTTAAAGTTATGCCTTGCGCAAGAGCTACTGCTCTTGGCGATGCCTATAGTGTTTTAGCCACTGGCGCAGAAGCTGTCTTCTGGAATCCATCCGGGGTAGCTCTTGTTCAAAATCAAGAACTTTCTTCCACTTATGTTATGTGGATGATGGATACAAAAATCGGCGCTATTTCGTTTGCTTCTTCTCTTAATAATTATGGTGCTTTCGGCGTCTCACTCCAATATGTTGATTATGGCGAAATGGAAGAAGCAATCTGGAACAGACCATATAGTAAAAATGATCCGTATCCCGGACTAACTGGGAGAACTTTCAATCCTTATGCATATGTCGCCGGAATTACTTATGCTATTAGTCTGACTGATAAATTTTCTACTGGTTTTTCCATAAAATATGCTTATGAATCTTTGTATGATGGTAATTTGTTTAACGCTATGACTTCTGAGGGGACATATGAAAATGTCAATACTTGGGGGAGCGGTCTCCTTTTTGATTTTGGTATGCATTATAATACTGGCTACAAATCAATACAGCTTGGTATATCTATTCAAAATTTTGGCGCTAATGTTAAATATGCACAAGAAGCTAGCGCAGTTCCACTGCAATTTAGATGGGGTGTGGCTGCTGATTTGATTGGTAAAGATGCCCTTTTAACTAATATGGACAATCACCGCCTTAGTCTGGCTTTTGATTTATTCCAACCTAACGATTATGCACAACAGGAACATTTGGGACTTGAATATGAGTTTGATGGCGTTTTTGCTATAAGAGGAGGATATAAATTTAATTATGACTCAGAGGGACTTACTGCCGGAATCGGTGTAAAACAGATGCTCGGTTCAATAAAATTTACCTTCGACTATAGCTATGGTTCAGTTTCAAATTTCCTGGGTGATGTTCACAGAATTAGTTTAGGAGTTGCATTATGAGGAATTTATTTACTCTTTCATCTGTTGTCTTATCACTTTTTTATCTTGTGATTTTTCAACAAAATGTTTCTTTTGCCCAGGGAACCAGATTTAATGATCCTTTAACCGTTCAGGGATTAGATAATAATACGAATTTTTCGGCTGTTTCAAGAGCTATAGGCGGAACAACTATTGGTTTGAAAAATGATGCCTCAATTATGTTTTCAAATCCTGCTGATCTGCAATCTTTAAATTCATTCCAGGTAACAGTGGGGAATACATATTGGCTGCTTAATCAGAGCCAGACTCAACAATATGGGCCCGCAAAGTATTATCCTAATTTCAGTCTTTTAATGGAAGGGTTGACTTACCTGATTCCGAATCCGGTTCTGGATACTACTACGACTCATACCGCAAAGGATTCAGTCCAGAGACCATTTGACAAAATATCACCTAGTTGGGCTCATAAACAAAATAAGAATCTCCCCACCCAGGTTATGGCTGCAATTCCATTTAATTTTGATGGATTTAAAATTGTTGCAGGTATAGGAGCAGTCGAATACGCCAATATGAATTATTATTATCAGGATAATAATGTTTTATCACCTGCAGTAAATATCGAGCGCCCATACCCGGTTCCGCTTGTTACAAGCGATTCTAACTCACTGTCTGTTAAATGGTATCAGAATATTAGGGATAGGGAAGGTTCGGTTTACGGTTACGGTGCAGCTGTTTCAGTTGGAGTTTCCGAAAACCTCTCATTTGGAATAAGCGGAATGCTTATTAAAGGTTCAACCGATGACTTTGAATCCCAGCTAGGAAGAGGTAGATTAGTTTTCTATTCCAGCTATTTTCGGGTAGATTCCGTTGATTATAAAAATACAAAAACCGGTACCTCTGACTATACCGGCTATGAGTTTAATTTCAGTGGAAATTATAAATCCGGAAACCTGACAATAGGTTTTTCAATTAAACCTCCTACTCCTATTACAAGAGATTATCAATATATCTATCAGAATGATACTTCCGGGATTTCAAAAACAGGTACTGTAAAAGGTTCTGATAAATTAACACTCCCATGGAGAGGTTCTTTCGGATTATCCGTTTCCGTATTGGAGAATCTTAGAGCTGTAATCGAATATGAATTGAGACCGATGGGAGTCGCTGACTATATAAACAATGGAGTAACTTCAAATCCATGGTTGTCTTCTCATTTATTACACATTGGCATTGAATACTCACCTTTGAATTGGCTTTCTATCCGGGGTGGATATAGCGATAAAGCAGAAGTTTTTGAAGAGGAAGGAAATCCTTTCCCGGGTGATCCTGTTTATTCTACTATACTTTCATGTGGTGTGGGATTAAAATGGCAGAATTTGAAAGTTAATTTTACGTATGAATACTTTAATGTTAAATATGATGACCTTTTGCAGGATGCAGTATACCTGAACACGGCTGAAAATAATTATATTGCTACAGAAATTTCTTACAATTTTGATCTTTAACAAATTTAATTAACAATTATTAGGAGATATGATAAATGAGAACCATTACTACAATGTGTATATTTACATGTTTTATGTTGTTCTTTTCTGCAAATTTATTTTCGCAGGCAACCGGGGATTATCAAAGTAACGGAATTGGGAAGTGGAATGCCGCCGGGACCTGGCAAACATATAATGGTAGTGCCTGGGCTAATGCTAGTACTGCTCCAACCGGTTCTGAAAACATTACAATTCAGGGAGCCGATTCAGTGGATGTTAATGTCCCTGTAACAATTACGGGATATATGAAAGGCCTTGGTGGGAAATTAGGTAATTCTGCCACTAATTTAACTTTTGGGAATAATTGTGTCTATGAACATGCTGTTAATAAGCATGCTATACCTTTAGCAAGTTGGGGTGTTGGATCAACCTGTTTACTTACAGGGATTAAAGATACTATCCCTGCAAACTGCAACCAGAATTTTTATAACTTTACCTGGAATTGCCCTAACTACACTACTGCTGTTAATCTGGGCTGGAGCGGAAATACTATTGGCGGAACACTCAAAGTTTATGGTAGCTTGGTCAAAACTATGGTGCGTCTTACTGCAAGCGCTGTTGGTAATCAGGCACTTGGTGCTACCGTGATAACAATAAATGGTGATATTATTATTGAAGACTACCTCGCCTATTTGTCATCAACCGGATCAAGTGGAGGCGATACTATTGATGTTTATGTAAATGGGGACATTACTTCTTATGGCACTTTTAATCTTGCTAATGGAAGCGGTGCAATGTGTAGATGGTTTCTCTCAGGTAACCTCAATATTATAGGCGGTGCAATCACTACTAATTCTAATGTGACAACTCTTCCTGATTCACTTATTTTTAATGGTTCAAAAAAGCAGTTATTCTATAAAGCTGATTCACTTGGATCAGCTTCAAATATTCAATTTGCTCTCCGACCCGGTGCAATTGTAGATCTTGACTCTACTTCAATCGGTGGTACTGCAACTACATTTACTCAGCCATCTGGCACTACTTTAATTACTGCACATAAAAATGGTTTAAGAGGAAATCTCTCAATGCAGGGAACAATTAAATTACCTGTTGACGGAAATTATGAATATGACGGTAATGTAGCCCAATCTGATTCACTATTACCTGCTACAGTTAATAATCTTACTATAAATAATCCAACAACAGTTACTTTAATAAATCCAATTACTGTTAACGGTGTCCTCAAATTACAGCAAGGTATTCTGGATAACAGTGTTAAAACTATTACTATAGGGACAGGAGGTTCAGTAGTGTTTGCCGGTGGCAATGCCGCTGTTCCAATTGACGGTTGGCCAAATGGAATAAAAGATCTCTCTCCGGTTCCAAGAGTGTTCAAGTTATTTAACAATTATCCAAACCCTTTTAATCCATCTACTCAGATTCGTTTCTCTGTTCCTAAAGATGGGTTTACAACCTTAAAAGTAATAAATATTTTAGGCCAGGAAGTTACCACTTTGTTTGAAGGTACTGCAAAAGCTGGTTATTTATTAAACTTTACTTTTAATGCAAAAACATTGTCTTCAGGAATTTACTTCGCAAGATTACAGCAGGGAGCTAATATCTCAATTCAGAAAATGATTCTTATGAAGTAAAACAAGTTATAGCCAAATCTAATTTTTAGTAGACGGAAAAACTTTCCGTCTACTATTATTTAAAAGATTTGTCGTAAGGGAAGCAGCTTTTCCTGAAATATCTTTTTCATTATACTCTTGAATTTTCCAACCAAACAAATCTTTAAATCAAACAACACAGAGGGTCAAATGAAAAACAAATTAATACTATTCTTATTTGTTCTTTTTCTTGGCTGGTTCTATTCAGTCAATGCTCAAACAGCAGGGGATTACCTTTCTTTAACATCCGGTTATTGGAATATTCCCTCCACATGGCAAACCTACGATGGCTCGGCATGGAATACTGCCGTGACAGCCCCAGATACAAATGCAATTACAATTACTATTCAGTCTGGTCATACAATAACCGATACTTCGGCAGTAAAAATCATTGGCGGAGAATCTGTTGTCGTAAATGGTTATTTAAAAGTAACTGCTGGAGGGATTACAGCTCCGACGTCAACAGCTGCATTTACTTTTAATAACGGAAGTACATATGAACATGCAATAAATGCAGGTACAATTCCGGTTTCTGTATGGGGTGACGGAGCAACTTGTTTAATTACAGGAACTACTTCTACCAACCCAAATCCACCCGCTTCAGGTACATCGTATTATAATTATACCTGGAATTGTCCCGGTCAAACTGGTGGGCTAAATACTTCTTGGGATAATGTTACTGTAAGGGGTGATTTAACATGTCTGGCAACTGGTCCGCAAAGTATTACTGCTAATTTAAATTGGAGATTGACTAGTGCGGCTACAACCAGAACGATTACAATTAATGGCAATCTTATTATTACTGGTGGTTATCTTACTATATCTGGTTCAAGTGGTGCTGCTCAATACAATACAACTGTTAAGGGTAATATTGTTATTTCAAAAGGGGGTAGACTCAATTTATGTGCAGGGTCTGGTGGGTTTGGAACATGGTACTTAAATGGAGATCTTACTGTTTCCGATTCATCATCAATTACTGTCCCATCTAATAAAACCATAGGTACAATCCTCTATTTTTCAAATAGTGGTGGGAGTCAGAATTACACCTATACCAGTTCAGTTACAAATGGCAATTTTAATTATGGAATAATGAATAATACTACCGTGAATCTCAATTCACCTTTAACACCCAATGGTTCGTCTGCTGCTAATATAGGACACCTTGTGATGACCAGCGGAAAATTTGTTACTACTGCTACTAATATTATTACATTAACTGCATTTGATTCTGTTTACACAGGTACGGGCTATGTTGATGGGCCTCTTACTGCAACAATTGCTTCTATATCGTCAACATCTTTGCGATTTCCCTTGGGGAAAGGAGGCGTTTACCGACCTGTAATTTTAGCCATAACACAGGATGCTGTAACATCTACCCGATATACAGGGGAATTAATAGGATCTTCAGTAACCAATACTTTACCTTTTGCTTTGGATGCAGTAGCTTCGGCAAGATATTTCCATTTTGTTAAGGGAGCTGGTGCAAATGTATCTTCCGCTACAATTCAATTGAGTTATGATACAAATGATGGAGTAGACGTTAGCAATAAAGATAATATTAGAATAGCCAAAGATGATGGTGCCGGTACATGGATAAATTTCGGTGGGAGCGGTACTGCAAATAATACAGGCAACATACTTTCAAATTCATTTGGAACTTCTACTTCTTTGCAGACATTAACAACAAATGATTTTATAATCGCTCACCTTAATTCTGCATCTGTAGCTACTGTCCCAACTCTTTCTACTAATGGGATTACATTTATATCAACTACTTTTGCTACCAGCGGTGGTGTAATTTCCAATGATGGTAATGCTGCCATAACTGCAAAAGGAGTTTGTTGGAATACATTAGGAAGTCCAACTTTGTCAGATGCTTTTACAAATGATGGAACCACTTCAGCACCATTTACAAGTTCTATCACTGGGCTTACTGCTGGAACTATTTATCATGTAAGAGCTTATGCAATTAACAGTGCTGGTACTGCTTTTGGTAATGATACAACATTTACAACCCTTTCAACTCTTTCTGCACCGGTTGTAATAACAAATCCTGTTACTAATATTGTAAATACAACCGCTACTGGAAACGGTACAATCACTGCTTGGGGCGGTTCGCCAATTTCTGACCGGGGGATCTGCTTTAGCCTTTCTCATAATCCTTCAATGGCAAATGATTATAATAGTGTGGGTGCTGGCGGAACAGGTGCATTTACCGCCCCTATCGGCGGATTATTACTCGGTAACACTTATTATGTGCGCGCCTATGCTACTAACAGTACGGGGACTACTTATTCTGATGAAGTTTCATTTATTACTCCAACCGCTCAACCTGATGTTGTAAAAATCGTGGCTCAGGATGGATCGGGAAATTATACTAATTTATACGATGCATTTAATGATGTTCCTACCGGTTATACTGGTCATTGGTATATTTACGTGAAGAACGGAACCTATTATGATAAAGTTACCCTTGCTGCCGGTAAAATTAATGTTGTTCTTGTTGGCCAGAACAGGGATAGTACTATACTTACCTTTGATGACTATGCCGGTAACAATCGTACTACCCATGGCGTTTTAAGCAATGGTACCAATACTTCCTATTCTGTTGCAATAGACGCTGCAGATTTTCAGGCACAGAATGTTACCTTCAGAAATACTTCCAATGCATATGCTCCGGGTGTTTCCTCTGCACAGGCAGTGGCCTTACGCAATAATGGAGACAGGCAGTCATTTTACAATTGCAAAATGCTTGGTTATCAGGATACTTATTATACACAGGGTGGTTTAACTGGGCCGGATCGGCTTTATAATAAACATTGTTATATTGAAGGAGCCGTTGATTTTATCTTCGGCCGTGATGTCGTTCTATTCGATAGCTGTACAATTTTTTGTAACAGACAGGGAGGAACTTTAACTGCTGGGGCCACTGAAGTTGGGTACTCCTACGGTTATGTTTTCCTGAATTCTACTATCGGATCAACACCTGCTGGAACAAAAGGCATTGACAGTGTGGCAATGACTAGTTTCTATCTGGGAAGACCATGGCAAACCTCTCCCAAAACAGTTTTTATCAATTGTTATGAACCTGCAACTGTAAATGCGGCCGGATGGACAACTATGGGACCAAATCCTTCCCTATATTCAGAATATGGATGTTGCGGACCAGGTAGTGTTGTAAGCAGGGCGGTTATATGGACTGGTACAAGCCAGCCTAGTTTAATTGCTGATACAACTGCAACCAAATATACAATCGCCAATATCTTTTCTAAGAATAATGCAGGCTCAGGTTTCTCTTATGCTGCAAACTGGATCGCTTCATTGATTCCTGTTGATACTACTGTGTTTTCAATTATTCTCCCCGTTGAAATGACTTCATTTACTGCAAAGTTAAATGTTTCAACAGTCAACATAAAATGGACAACGGCTACAGAAGTAAATAATTATGGCTTCGAGATTGAAAAGAAAATAACTGCTTCAGAAAATACAATCTCAGATTGGAAAACAATTGCTTCCATTAAGGGAAATGGAAACAGTAATTCCTCAAAAGATTACTTCTTCGCTGATAAAAATATTTCCGCGACTGGGAAATATTCCTATAGGTTAAAGCAAATTGATAAAAATGGTAATTTTAAGTATTCAAAGGAGATATATGTTGACATAAATATTCCTGTTGAGTTTAATTTGAACCAGAATTATCCAAACCCATTTAATCCAACAACTACAATTAGTTTTTCACTTCCAGTTGCTGCTCATGTTTCATTAAAGCTGTTTGATGTACTTGGGAAAGAATTATCATCCCTGGTTAATGAAGAAAAACCAGCCGGTAATTATAATGTTGAATTTAATGCAGCTAAATTGAGCAGTGGATTATACATTTATCAATTGCGTGCCGGTAATTTCGTTCAATCTAGAAAAATGATCTTAATGAAGTAAAACCTTATCTTTATATGTGTTTCTTCCCCCCGCAATATACGGGGGGAAGAAACTTAATTCGAATATTTGTTAATGTGTTCTTATAATATGAAAAAAATATTCTGTCTGCTCTTATTAATATCTTCTCTAACTTCTGCTTTCCCTCATATTAAAAATCATAGTGGACTTTTAACTTCTAAGGCAATTGCAGAAAATTTTATTAAACTCCATCCGGATTCTATTATTTATCCGGACGAGGTAAAAAGCAGGAAATGGAATTATGAGCAAGGCCTCATGATGGAAGCCTTTTACCGGCTTTTTGAAGTTACTCATAAGTATGAATATCTGAATTATATTCTAAAGAATCTCGATTACTATATTCAACCAGATGGTAAAATAAAAACTTACAATCCTGAAGATCAAACCCTTGACAATATTTCTCCCGGTAGGGTTCTTTTAAACATGTATTCTATTACAAAAAAAGGGAAGTATAAGAAAGCAGCCGATTTTTTAAGGGAACAGTTAAGAACTCAACCAAGAACTTCTGAAGGTGGTTTCTGGCATAAAAAAATATATCCTAACCAGATGTGGCTCGATGGTCTTTTTATGGCTGAACCTTTTTATGCTGAATATGCTTCTTTATATGGTGAAAAAGATTCGTTTGATGATATCGCAAATCAATTCCTGCTGATAGAAAAACATTGCAGGGACAAAAAGACTGGCCTTTATTTCCACGGCTGGGATGAAAGTAAAACTCAGAAATGGGCCGATCCTAAAACCGGTATTTCCTCTTGTTTTTGGGATAGAGCAATTGGATGGTATTTAATGGGACTTGTTGATGTTCTTGATTACTTTCCACAAAACCATCCTAAAAGAAACGAATTGTTAAGAATATTTCGTGAACTTTCATTGAGCCTAATCAAATACCGTGATCCAAAACTGAAATTATGGTTCCAGGTTGTTGACAAGGGAGGACAAGAGGGAAATTATATTGAAACTTCCGGATCTTTGATGTTTTTATACGCTTTTGCCAAAGGTGCTAATAAAGGATACCTGAACAACAGTTATCTTAAAATAGCTGAAGAATCTTTTCAATCATTACAAAATAATTTTATAAATAATAATAATGGATTATTCTATTTATCCAATATCTGTGCCGGTGCTGGTCTTGGTGGTAACCCCTATCGTGACGGGAGCTATAATTATTATATTAATGAACCAGTAAGAATAAATGATTTCAAAGGTTATGGGCCACTGTTATTGGCCTCAGTTGAATTGGAAA